>Ga0066627_1022053_pt1 | contig 24351 bp, 5 predicted proteins | sample SaaInl4_135m_RNA_FD_62653 | JGI IMG/M metagenome (GOLD analysis project Ga0066627, IMG submission 62653) | Marine microbial communities from expanding oxygen minimum zones in the Saanich Inlet - SI054_135m_RNA (Metagenome Metatranscriptome) | ecosystem: Environmental > Aquatic > Marine >...
TGCGCGGTCTGGATCGTGATGCCGCGCTCACGCTCTTCGGGAGCGTTGTCGATGCTGTCGAAGTCGCGGGCGTCAGCAAATCCCTGCTTAGCTTGGATCGCCGTGATCGCGGCCGTCAGCGTCGTCTTGCCGTGGTCCACGTGCCCAATCGTGCCGATGTTGACGTGCGGCTTCGTGCGTTCAAACTTCTCGCGTGCCATGACTCAACGGCTCCTGTTCGATCCTACCCGCACACGGCAATCCGGTTCGCGGAACATGGGGAAGGCCGACGCCGGGAATTGAACCCGGGACCTCATCCTTACCAAGGATGCGCTCTACCGTCTGAGCTACGTCGGCGTCTTATGGAGCTGCACGCAGCCCCTCAAACGCACATTTGGGGCGGGCAGCGGGGATCGAACCCGCGACCCACAGCTTGGAAGGCTGTGGCTCTACCACTGAGCTATGCCCGCACGCGCGCCCGTCGCTGGGTGCCTCAAAGATGGTGGTGGGAGGAGGATTCGAACCTCCGAAGGCATTAGCCAACAGATTTACAGTCTGCCCTCGTTGACCACTTGAGTATCCCACCGCGAAGTAGCTGGGGCTGGCGAGAGGAGTTGAACCCCCGACCAACTGATTACAAATCAGTTGCTCTACCACTGAGCTACGCCAGCGTTACAGCGCCACACCCGGGCCCACGTACCTGGCCCAAGCGCAGAGTGAATTATAAGAGCCGGCATGTGGCATGTCAAGATAAAGGGGCTCCGTACGTGCCGCCAGTCCGCTCCACAGCGGCGTTTGGAGGATTCCCGTCATTCCCGCCCCGCGAGGGCGGCCGCAAGGCCAGCGCGGACGGTCGCGACCTCGGTCCCACTGACCACCGTATCGAACGCATCGGTCAGGCTGTGGACCGCAGAACTCTCGGCTACGGCAATGCGCGTGCCACGAGCGCTCGCCAACGCGGCCAGGTAGACATCGAAGGCCGCAGCCCCGCGTGGATCCGCAGGCGCCGCCAGGTGGAGCGTGGTGGCGGCGCCTACGAGGATGCAGGGCGCGCCCGTCTGCTCCGCGAGCCGCACCATGCGTGCCGCTTTGCCAAACGCCGCCGGGGTCGACGACGACGTCTCCGCAGCGATGAACACGCATCGCAGGTCGTTGAGCCAGGCGACCCCCCCAACGAGGGAGGCGTCCTCGCCATAGACGCGGTCGCCTGCGAACCGCATGTGCCTGTCGAACAGAGCGTCGAGTTGCACGTCGCCCTCACGTGTAAAGGGCAGGCCGCAGCCTGCCCCAATGAGCTTTCGGTCGCTGTCGTCATCCCGTCCTAGCGCGTTGCGTTGACCACTAGGAGCGCGACGCCGGCGGCGAGGACAGAGAGGAGACCCGCAGCGCGCCGTCGGTCGGTGATTTCGGGCGCTTCGTCGGACCCACCGTCACCCTCGGTGAGCTTGACGGTCAGCTCTTCCATGGCCTTCTTCTGGATCGCTGCCTGTGTCTCGACGGACTTCGACAGGTTCTCGAACTGACCACGCAGTTCCGCCACTTCGGCTGTGGCGCTGACGTTGGACGCGGCGATCTCCGCCGAGCCTGCTTTGATCATCTCTGCCACGGATTCGTCAAGTTCGTCCACGCGGTCCTCTATGGAACCGATGTTCAGGACGGGCGGAGCGGAGCGCGCCTCCGCGCCAACCTGGTCCTCGAGCGACACGAGCTGATCGTCCATCCCGGACAGTTGCGCCTTGATTGTCTCGAGATCGGAGGTCACGGCCGCGAGCCGCGCGTTCATCTCCGTCAGCATCTCCTGTACCACGCTGACCGGCAGTTCGATCTCCTCCGGATGCTCGGTCGGATGCTCTGCGACAGGCTTCTCCGCGACCGTTCCCGGAACGTTGAGTTCCTCACCAGGATAGATCAGGTCAGCGTTGCCGGAAGCCAGGGTGTTGTTCCCCAGGAATTCCTCGTACCGGTACCCGTCTCCCAAGTAGGACTGCGCGAGATCCCAGAGGGTGTCGCCCTCTTTGATGGTAATGGTCTCGTAGACCTCGGCAACGAGTGGCAACCCGACCAGAATGCCAAACGCCACGGCGAGGGCATGCCACCGTAGCTTGCCGGCCCGAACATGCGCTAGTGCACTTCGAAGCATACAGTTGCTCCTTCCAAGTGGCGAAATCTGTGGGCGCCTAGTAGACGTACGCCAGGGACACGAAGTGTCTCGGCGTGTCGCCGAGGCTATGCGGCGCGCGGTTGATGAACTGGAATGCGTAATCGATCTGCAGCGCCTGGTAGTTCACACCGAAGCCTGCGAACGCGCGACTGCGGCTCGAGCTCTGGGAGACGCCGAGCCGTAGGGCTATAGGTTCGAGATGATATTCGCCACCCATGCGCAACTGCGTCGTGCTCTCCGCCAGGTCTACGAACTGCTTCTCCAGGTCCAGGGCGAGCAGGGCGTTGTCATAGTCCGGGAACTGCAGCGCGATGCCTGCGGCCAGCGCCGGCGCGATGTCCGCGCTGCCGATGCCGCCGCCAAGGTTCCGCAGCGTGGCTCCGTACTGCACAACGTCAGAGGCGACGCCCTTCACGCCAAGGGTGAGACCACGGAAGCCTGACTCAGACGCGTCGTCGGCGTAGACGGTGCCATCGAGTCCGTCGAACTTCGAGAACACGATACCCAGCGAGCCACCGACCTGTAGATCGTCTTGGAGCTCGTGCCCGTAGGCGACTTCGAGGGCGTTGGACTTCCACCCAAGCGACCCGAGGACGTTCCCGTCGGAGTCAGCGCCCACGAAGGGCGCGTCGTCGCTATCGCCTGCGCTCACGCTACGCCACGCCACGCCAAGGGTGCCTTCTTCGCCCACGTAGCCAAGCACGGCGCCGAGGTAGTTCTCTCGGAGGTCGTAGGCGCTCTCCCGGCCATAGACGAGGACTGTCGTGTCGTCCATGCCTGCCAGGCCGGCGGGATTCATACTTATCGCGGCGGCATCGTCGGCGAGGCCCGTGTAGGCCTGCAGCGCCATCGCGCGCGCGCCAACATTCTCCTGCAGCCACGGCGCGCCGTTGTCGGACCCGCCGCTATCTTCCTCTACTACGACGTCGTCCTGCGCCATGCCAACCGTGGACACGCCCAGGCACAACGCCACGGCGACGGCTGCCCCAGCCCGAGCCGTTGATCGCCTCAAATCGCTGAACATCTCACGCTCCTTGTGAGTCGAATGTGCGCCGGTAGCCGGGGCTCGGCAGCGCCGAGCCCCACATCGACCCGGATCTATCTAACCTTCGCCGCCTTGAGAACCTTCGACACCCGCTGGCTGTCGCCCGCCTCGACAAGGATCTGCACGAGGTAGACGCCACGCCCGAACGGCGCGAACGCGTCCGTCAGGGAGATACGCTGCCTGCCGGGCAGGAGGCTCTCCGTCGGGACCGTCGCGACGAGTCGCTGGTTGAAGTCGTAGATGCGGATCTTAACCTCTGCCTCTTGACCGAGGTAGATCATGACATCGACTTCGTCAGCGAACGGGTTCGGCGCGATACGCGGCGGATGGCTCAGGGCGACTTCTTCCTCGACGACGAAGGACCACGCGTATTCGGTCGCGTTGCCTACGTTGTCTTCAAGGGAGAGCGCCACGTTGTAGACGCCTGCTTCCAGCACGCCACTCGGCTCCCAGGACACGGCGGTCGCGCCAGCATCTGCTGCCGCGCCAGCCACCGGGACGCCGTCAAGCGTCACGGCGATGTCCACCGAGGAGTCGTTCACGCCGGATTGGGTGTCGTTGTAGAAGGCGCTCACCACGATAGCCGAACGCGCGTCAGCATTGCCACCGATTTTCGCTCCCGGAGCGGGAACGACGGCGGTGATGCTGGGCGGCGTCGTCTCGACGGTGAACTCCCATTCGGCGACGGCGTCGTTACCGAGCGCGTCCGCGACCTCAATCTCGACGCGATGCGCGCCGGGTTCGAGATCCTCGCGCGGCTCGTAGAGGATGTGCGTCGCGTCGACATCCGTCGGCGTGACCGTCTTACCGTCCAGCCGGAGGACGATGGAGTCCTCGTCCACGCCGACGAGATTGTCGGTCATGGTCGCGCTGATCGTGGGTCGCTTCGTGCCGACGTAGCCGGTCGGGGCCATCGCTGACACCTCCGGTGCGACGACATCAATTTCGACCAAGAACGTCCACTCAACCACGGTGGCGTTGTTCTCGGCATCGATCAACGTAGCGACGACCGCGTGCTGCCCCTGCGAGAGGCCGCTTACGGCAAGCCGTGCGCGAAGGTTGTCCGGCACGGAGTCCGCATTCTGTACGGCGCCTTCATCCAACTCGAAGCGCGCCACCACCACTGGGGATGCGTCCGTGAAGGACACCACCAGCGTGGCTTCCGTGGACCGCACGGTGCCTGTCGGCGACGTGCTTACCACGATCGGCGGATCCTCGTCACGCGGCGGCGGCGGAGGCGTCACGACTGTGAACTGCCATGATGCCGGCGTCGCGTTGCCGTCCGTGTCCTGAACGATGGCGCTCGCGGTGTATTCGCCGCCCATGTTGATGGACGGGAGGAACGCCACGGTGCCGCTCAGGAGCGTCGCCCCGACTGCTGGCGCGCCGTTGATGGCGCGCATTTCCAGCACGCCTGGCACCACGCCGCCAGCCGCGTCCTGGACGGAGATGAGAACGCCTAGTTCGTTGACGCCCGCGAGGTTGTCCGTGAACGTCACGGTAACAGCGGGACGTGGGTTTTCGGTGTCGCCGGTTGGAGCATACGACACGATGACGGGATGCTCCGTGTCCGGTTCCACAGTGAAGGTTGAGGATGCGGCGTTCGGGTTACCGGCGAGGTCGATCACGTTCGCGTCGACCATGTAGCCGCCCGGCGCCAGTCGCGCATTGTTCGGCGTCTGGTAGACGGCACGCTGACCTGTCACGGATAGCCCTGACACGCTCTCGTCGAGAACGATGCGCGCGTCCGCGTCGCCCACCTGGCCGTCGAAGACGGCGTTGTCGTCCACGTCAGCCAGCCGGATGCCGCTGAACGCCATCCCCGAGGCGTCGTCGTACTGCGCCCACACGACCGGTCGCGTTCCCGCGATGGCTCCTGGTGTGGGCGAGACCACGGCGATCTCTGGGACTGTGTTGTCGACGATGAGCATGACCGGCTCGGCCGGCACCATGACGTTCGGGCTAGCTCCCAACACGAAGCGCACGTAGACGACTCCGTCCGCGAATTCCGTGGTGTCCACGGAGAAGCGGAAGAGGCCCGTCGCAGCGTCGGCTGGCAGCGTCGTGATGTCGATCTCCTGCAACATCGCGTTGGTCAGGTCATCCGGGTTGGCAGACACGAAGATGTCGCCCAACTCGGCGCCGGGGGCATCCAGTTCGAAGACAGCGATGCGTCCGACGGGACGGTCCTCGGCCAACTGCGCTAGGTTGCGGTTCGTCGACAAGACACCGGTGCTGACGATGCGGAGCAGCGCCAATACAGCGGGGTCGTCGGGTCGCAGCCCGCCGATAAGGATGTTGGCGATCTCCGCGTCCACGGTGGACTCGATGACTTCCTGGTTCCCGGCAGCGTCCGTTATGAGCGCTGCGAGACCCACGATGCCGTTTTCAAGCACCGGTGTGTCGAACTGCAGCACGTACTCGCCTTCACCGTCGGCGATCGCGGCGAAGGCTACTGGAATCACCGCGCCGGTGACGTCCACTGCCACGAGGTCCAGAAGTCCGCCCGTGATCGTCGCGGGATCGGCCGTGACGTTCGCCACCACCTGCGCCTGAGCGCGGAGCAGAGGCAAGCCGTCAGCGTTGAGCGTCGGCTCCTCGAACGTACCCAACACGCGGGCCTCGCGCAGCAGACTCGTGATGGACGTGCCCATTGGGGCTACGTCGTCCACGTTGTCCACCGCGACCGTCGCGCTGTCGGACACGATGACCACGCCCTCGACGGCGAGTTCGGCGCCCGCTTCGTCCAGCAGCACCGCACGCACCATATAGGGGTTGTCGTCGAGGCTGGCATCACGCGCGCCAGGACCATCGCCCGTGACCGTGTCGCCGGCTACGGCACTGTCCCACTTGGCGGTCCACGTCACGGAACCAGGCGCGCCACCGAGCGACTCGGAGACCGAGGCGTTCTCAGGGCCGCCAAACAGCACGTCGAGGGGTAGGTAGCTCCCGCCGCCGTCGATGCTGATGTCCAACCGTACGGAGCCGATGACCGGCTCAGTGGACACGGGCGTCGTCGTCACGAGGTTGACCGTGCCGCGGAACCCGCCGCTGTCCGGGCTTGGGGATGATCCCTCACCCTCCTCAGCAACGAAGCTGTTGATCTCGGCCGGGACCACGTCGAGGACGTTCAGCGTAGCGACGTCCCCTTCGCCAACTACGGTGAGCGCGTTGGCTGCGACCACGCGGAACGACACCATCTCTACACCAGCGGCGACCAAGGCCGCGCCGTCCGCCTCGTAGGTAGCGGTCAGCGAGTCGCCCTCGGCGATCCCCGGCAACTCGGTGGCAGCCACGGATGTGACTTCCGTCCAGGTTGCGCCGTCGGTGGACGCCTCGAGCACAACGCCGGTCAGCGGATGGCCAGTGAGGTCAGATGCGTCGTAGGTGACTTCGACGGACGTCGTGTCGGGTCTGATGGCGAAGCCGTCTTCGACGACCGTGCCGCCCTCCCCAACAGCGGAACTGGCCTCGCCGATGGCGAATGCAGTGACCTCGAACTCGTCCTCCTCGGCTTCGACAATATCGAGCCGCTGTGGAACGTCCTGGCTGTTGATGTTGGCGTATTGGTCTGCGGACAGGGCGCGCAGGTAGTAGCTTCCCTCGTCTGGGAGCAGCATCAGCGCGGACCCCGCCATGCCCTCGAACGCAGGAATCGTCTGCAACTCGGCGACGAGCGTGGCGTACTGCCCGAGCGTCGCGAAGTCCAGGGACAGGGCGGACGAGGCGGCCAGAAGGTCGCCGTCCAGCACCGTGCCGCGGACGATCTGGGCGAGATAGAACACCTCGTCCTGCGCGGCCGGGCTGAGCGCCGCGAAGCCCTCGATGAACTCGGTGACCCCCTCTGGGTCCAGCGTCTCGAGTGTGGCGACGAGTTCCGGGTCGCTCAGGACCACTGCGAGCAGCGCGGTGTCGTAGAGTTCCGACTCCGTGCCGTCAGCGCCGGCTTCGCGCATGGCAGAGGCGACAAGGATCGCGCGCTGGTTCACGGGAACCCACACACGCTGCACCTGGTCGGCAGGATCGTCTTCCATGCCCAACAGTTGGAACATGGCGCCGAAGCCGTCACCGTCCACGGAGGCGGAGAGCTGCAACGTGCCAAGCTCATCCAGCGCCGCGGCGACGAGAGTGCCATCGGCTGCGGTGTAGACGCCCGCTCCTGGGTTGGCCGCGACATCGACGTCGCTAACCACGCCGGGGGAACGGTCGATGATGATCGGCTTGGCGTTAGCGAACACCGCGGATCCGTCGAGTTCGACCTGCACCATGTAGAAGCCATCGTCGATGGACGCCATGTCGAAGCTGGCGACCCAGAGGCCGTCGGCTGCCGGCACGGTGAACTTCGACACCAACGGGACGTCGCCCGTGGCTGCGATTTCGGCGGACACTTTGTCGCCAAACTCCGTCAGAACGTCCTCGACCTGCGCGACAAGGGCACCGGGGTCGCCAACGACGTTATTCAGGGCCTGACCGATGAACGCGGGGCCGAAGCGTTCGAGGAGGATCGGCTGTATGTCGTCCTGAATGAACGGCAGCACGACCGGGCCGGCGACGCCGGCGATATCCGGTAGCACCGTGTTCAGGAGTCCAGGCACCGCAGCCTCGAAACGGGCTTCCGCGATGGCAGGAGCGAGCGCTTCCGCCTGCGCGGTCGCAGCCGCTTCGCCTGCCGCTGCCGCCTCTACCGGCGTCCCGCCACCAAGGAGCACCGCCTGCGCGGCAGCCTCACCGGCAGCAATCACCGTAGCGTTGGTCTCTAGTTCGGCGATAACCTCGGCGGTGATCTGCGTCTCTAGGGCGATCGTCGCGGGGTGGTTGGCGATGGCCGCTTGCACGGTTGCGTCCGCAAGCAACGCGTCCTGGACGCGCGGATCCGTCACGACAGCGTTCTCAATGGCCGCGCGAACCGCCGGGTCATCGGCGATCTGCTGCTGCAACGCGGGGTCGTTGAGGATAGCGTCTTCCGCCAAACGTGTCGCTTCGGCTTCGATCCGTCCCAGAAGCCCAGCCACGACGGGCTGAATCTTGAGGGCGACCGTGTCGAGCAGCGGGTTGCGCAGCTCGGGGTCGGTCGAACCAGGGAAGCCGCGATCCTCGAACTGCAGGTTACGCATGTCCGGCAGCGCGTACATCGTCGTCGAGGAGAGTTCTGGGCCAACCAGGATCGGGTGGCTGAACTCGACCTCGTAGTAGTAGTGGTAGACGGTCCCCGCGTCCAGCGACTCGACAGAGGTCCAGACGAACTTCTCGTCGCCACCAGAGATGACGGAGCCACGGTTCAGGGGGATCGAGTCATACATGCCTGCCTGGCCGTCCGTCGAGACGCGGAGCGTCACCGACGCCAGCGGGTTCGTGCCGGAACCCGGCCACGCCGGCAGCACGAACAGCAGGAGTTCCTCGCCAACGGCGAACGTGTAGTCGAGCACACCCGACGCCGAGACATCCTGCGCCGATGCGGCAATCACCGAGCCGGACTCGGAGATCAGGTTGAACGTGACGTCCGTCGCACTCGGCGTGCGCGCGTAGAGGTTCAGGTTCTCACCCACGACCGCCAGAGGCAGCCGGAGCGAATCGTCCAGGAAGCCGCTCGCGTCCTCACCGACCGCGTCGAGGAGGGACAGGAAGAGCGGGTTGCCGAAGTTCTCCAGGTCCAGTCCCGACGGGTCTTCAACCAGCACGGGCTGCGTCGGAGCCGTGTCGAGGGACGCCGGGAAGATCGGCACCGCTACGCCAAGGAGCGACCCATTGCGAATCAACTGCGGGAGAAGCGCCTTAATGAGCGACTTCGTCTCGTCGTCGAGGTCGGGAGAGTCAATGGCGGTGGAGAGAGTCTTCTGAAGGAGGCGGATGAAGTTCGGCGCGTCGATGGCCAGGCCGCCGACGGACACGGTTGTCGCCGTGACTGTCGAGTGGACGACCGTCTCGTTGCCAGCGACGTCCGTCACTGTCACAGACACTGGGTAGGGGCCCAGGTCCATCAGGGTAGCGACGAGCGTAGTGTCGACGCTGTCGATGGAGCCGTCCTCGTTCACATCCCACGCAACGGACACCACCTCGGTGTTGTCGCTGACGCCGGCGGTCAACGTGAACTCATGCCCCGCAAGGACGCTCGGGTCCACTGGGGAGACATCCACCGTCGGGGCCATGTCGTCAACAATGTCGAGGGCGAGACGTCGGCGTGTCGTGTTGCCTGCGGACACCGTGATGGTGAACGGGCCGACGATGCCGTCGCGCGCATACGACGTCGAGAATGTCGAGGAGAAGCGACCGTTGCCCAAGGGCTCCGGCGCCGTGAAGAACTCGGCAGGCTCGAAGTTGATAGGCAGTATCGTCGGGGTGCCGTCGGATTCAACAGCTTGACCGATGATGACCGTCTGGGCGGCGCCGTTGGCGCCAAGCGTCAGCACAGCGTCGTCGATCTCGATATTCACGACGATGCCGGTAAGGGTCACGTTGGCGCTGATGGAGCCCGCGATGACGTCGACCGTCGATGCGATCGCGTCGCCCGAGCCGATGACGTCGCCCAACGGGTTGATGACCTCTAGCAGGAGGATGTCCTGCGACTCAACGACGAGTTCGCCGAGGGCGAAGAAGCCAACGCTGAAGGCGTCGGGACCAGCGGAGCCGATCACGCTGTCAACGGGTGCCAGACCGGGCCTGGACAGATTCGTAACGCGGACGATGGAACCAGCGGGGGCTGGGTCAGCGCCCGGCTCAGGCACGACCGATCCGGTCACGCCCAACGCGACGTTGGACGCCTTAAGCGTGGTCGTCAGCGTGCCGATGTCGATCAGACCGTTGAGGATCTGCGCGGAAGTGGCTTCGAACGTGAGCGATCCCACGACCTCGCCGCCTGCGGACACCTCAATATCCACGTCCTCGCCAGTGACGAACGGACGCTCGATGTTCACGAACGCGACGGAGAACCTACCAACGCCAGCGCTGCCGATGTCGGCGGTGTCCTCGGACCCGTTGAGCTGCACACGGATCGTGGCGTCCGCGATCTCCGCGATTGGGGTCTCGCCGTCCTCGTACGTCGCGAGTCCGGTAACGGCCACGACGTTGTTGGAGGCTTGGATGTCGGTCTCGACATCAACCGTTGCCGTGCTCGCCTCAACTTCGGCGGCAAGCAGACGGTGTTCCATGCTGCCGCGCTCGTCGCCGTCCGCGTCCGTCACGGTCACGCGGATCAGGTCGCCGGAGCTGCCGACGATGCCGCTGGTGAAGTCCAGGAACGTCACGGAATACCGCCCGGCGCCGGCAGAACCCGTCGTGGACTCCTGCGTGGCGTCGCGCGTCACGTTAGTCACCGTCACGGTGAGGCCGTCGGGCGCCTGCGCGCCGCCGCCTTCGAGCAGCGCCGAGCCCTGAATCGCCATCACGGACGTCTCGGCAGCAGGCTCCGCTGACAGGGCGACTGCGACATCGCCTACGTGCGGGCCGTGCGCCAACTTGACCGTTGCCGTGCCATCCTCGGTCACCAACTCGCTGGTGTAGACGGCGGAGTACGTGCCATCACCGTTGTCCGCCACGTCGCCGGCGGAGCCGAGGCCGTCCGTCACGGAGGCCGTGAGGCCCGTCAGGCCAGGCACTGGGTTGTCGAACGCATCTACGATGGTGGCCGTGATCGTTGCCGTAGCGATCCCGTTCCCGGAGATCTCCTCGGGAGCGGCGACAACCACAGAGATCGCCACCGGCGCGCCGGCGTGCAGCGTTACCGCGCCGACATTCACGTCACCGGAACCGGTCGCCGTGACCTGGACGATCGCTACGCCCGCGAGCGTGCCGGCAGTGTACGTGGCGGAGTAAGTGCCGTCGCCATTGTTGGTGACGTCCCCAACGCTGCCATTGGCCTCGAGGACGCTCATCTCGACGACTTCGTCGGTTATTGGGATGCTGTTGCGCGCTAGCGTCGCTGTCACCGTGGTGGTGGCTTCGCCATCAGCAGTCAGCGCCGCATCAGCAGACGCAACCGTGATGCCCGACGGCACACCCTCGACGATGATGGACGCGAGCCCAGAAGCATCCTCGACCAACGTAGACGTGACCGTCACCGACACGGAGATGGTCTCGCTACTCACGGGGCCGTCATATGTCGCCTCGTAGGCGCCCGCCCCAAGGTCGGTGAACTCGCCGACGCTACCGTTGTCCGCAACCGCAACGAGGGTGTCCCCCTCGACTGCGTTGCCTTCACGGTCTGTCACCTCAACCGACAACGTCGCGCTGGACACGCCATCACCGAGGATGGACGCCCCACCGAACTGGACGATGACACCGGAGAGCGTGATGTCGACGGTCGCGCCGAACTGCTCGGTTTCTTCCGCCGCCGTGATTGTGTGGACAACCTGGCCGCGAACCACATCCACCGCGCCGGACGTGTCGATCGCCTGCACGAGGAGTTGATCACCCTCGTCGCTGACGCTAGTAATGAAATCGCGAACCATCGTGACGCCGTATGCGCCCTCTACGCTAGTCGGTTCGGACTCGTACGTGCTAAGAGCCGGCTTACTGAGGTTCTCCACCGCAACCGTAAGGCCAGCCACCGGCGTCCCGTCGGGATCAGAAACGGCGCCGTCCACGACGAACAGCGACGCGCCATACGCCGACGCCAGTCCCATCATCGCCAATGCGACGACGGCCAGGGCCAGGGTTGGAAAGTACGACCTGCATGTCCTCATTCGTTTCCTCCTGCGTCGAGGATGCCCTGTCTGTAAGGGATCGCCGCGCGCCTTAGGTCACTTCTTGCTATTAGGTACATTGGGTTGAAGTCCAGTCGAAGCCGTCGGCAGTCACACGGAATGAAACTCTAAACGAACCGTAGCTCGGGACCGATACAGAAACGGCGTCACCTACGGGCCGGTCGGCAGCCGGGACAGGGTTGGAGCGAGTGCTCGCGCGCCGATCAATGGTGACGGATTGGGAAGCGTAATGCAAGCGAAGCCATCCGTTTACAGACAGTGCGGCGGGAGAGTAGGGGTAGCCATGCTACGCCCCGCTCTCCCGCGATGATGTCCCTAGATTGTTCGGGACGCGTTACTTCAGGATGACCATTCGGCGCATCTCGCTGAACGACCCGGCTTCGATGCGGTAGAAGTAGACACCGCTCGACACCCGCTCGCCCATATCGTTGGAGCCATCCCAGTAAGCTGCCTTCGGCCGGCTCGTGTAAGTGCCGGCGGGGAGGTAGCCAATGTCCAGGGTGCGGATGCGCTGGGCAGCAGCGTTGTAGATGCTGACCGTGACAGCCGACTCGGTGGACAACTGGAAGGGAATCCAAGTCTCTGGGTTGAAGGGGTTGGGGTAGTTCGGGAGCAACGCGCTACGCTCGGGAACGGCACTCAGGAGGATGGAGCCGAGGTCGAGTCGACCACTGCGCATATCCTCGCGGGTGATGATCCGCTGCGTGTCGCGCACGCCGCCGAAGGTTCCACTTGGGTCCACCACGCGTAGCTCGAACGTGTCGCCGACCTTGTATTCCGCGCCGCCGAGGCTGAGGAAGGTCGTCGAGAAACGTCCGGCGCCGCTGCTGCGGCCCACGGTGTCGGTCAGCGTGTCACCCGTGCGCATGTTCGTGACGGTCACCTCGATGCCGTTGATGACATCGAGCGTGTCCTCGCGCATGAGCGAGCCCTGGACCAAGAACACCGGGGATGCGTCGGTGTTGTAAGCGACGTTGGTGATCGGGGCAGCTGCCGCCGAGTTCTCCCACGCGCCACCGTCAAGTGTCAGCGTTGCGTCGGCGCTGGCGAGGACGATGTATGCCGCTCCACCGGAGACGTCAGCGTCGGTCGCGGTGGAGACGACTGCCACGAAGCGGCCGTTCTCCTCGCGAATGACGCGCTGCACGTCTGCGGACAGATCGGCGATATCGCCTGCCGTCGCCACCGCGCCATCACGCGGGACGCCAATCACGTTGATGCCCTGGCTGAGCGCCACGTCGGTACCGAGGAGGCCACCACTGAAGGTGACTGCCTTGGACTTCTTCATCACGACGATCGCGCCGGAGCCGCCACCCAACGCCACATCGGCGGGCGAGCCAGGCTCGACACCGGTGGTGAAGGCAACGAACTTGCCAGCGTCGTTCAGCATGACGATGAGACCAACGTCGTCGCTCCCACCAAGCGCCTCAAAGAGGTCGCTGGCGTTGCTCAGACCGTCGACTCTTACCGGCACGTGGATGAGGTTCACACCTGCGTGGAGCGCGATGGTAAAGGACGTCTCAGCCTGCAACCGGATGGCGATCGCCGAAGCGTTCGTCGTCTCGTTGCCGGCTTCGTCGGCTGCGGTCACGGCGATGGTCTTATCGCCGGTCTCGGCAGCGTTCGACGTGCTTACCAACACCGCCACAGTGTAGACGCCGGCTTCGCCCTCTTCGAGGGAGACCGGGTCCGTCTGCGTGGTGTCGACATCACTGACGTCCGCCGTCACGCTCGCGAGTCCGGCTTCGGCATTCACGGTGATCGTGAAGGCCATGCCGTTACGCGCCGTGGCGGGGTCTGCGCTCGAATCACCCAACGCCGGAGCGACTGTGTCGATGGTGACGGTCGCGTCCGCTGTGAAGGAGCCGGCGTTACCGAGCGCGTCGGTGACAGCGACTGTAACAGCGGCGTCCGCAACGTCCCCATCGGCGGCGGCTACGTGCGAGCCAGCCACTGCGACGAAGCCGTCTGGGGCATCCGCGCCCGTCGCAGCCATCGCAACGCCCGTCGCGCCAACCACGCCCGCGATCGAGAAGGTCGCCGTGGCGCCCGTCTCAATGTTCGCGGAGACCGTGATCGTGCCATCGGCGCCGACTGCGGTTGCCGGGTCCACTGCCACGTCCTGCGCGGCGGCGGAACCGTCGTAGGTGAACGTCGTCGTCTGGACGATGTCGCCCGAGGTGGCGGTCACGTTGACCACGGAGCCGTCCGCCTTCTCACCCGCGAGGGTGATCGTGGTGGAGAAGCTACCAATGGTGTCCGTGGTTACCGTTGTGGGGTTCTCACCCACGATCTCGATGGCGACAGCGGAGAACGCGGCCCAGCCGCTACCGGAGACCGTGAGGTCTGCGCCAGCCTTGGACTTGTCCGGGTTCGCCGTCACAGAGGACGAGATGGTGAACGCGCCCGCCAGGATCGCGGTGCTGCTTGCCGACGAGACGACCAGGTCGTGTTCGCCAGCGGCAACTGCCGGGATCGCGATGGTGGAGGCGAACGTCCCGTCCGCTGCCGACATACCGTCAACAACGTCAGCCGCTGCGACCGTCGCCGGGCCAACCGTGAAGGTCAGCTCTTCATCTGCGCCGAAGCCAACGCCGGTGACGTCGACCATGTCGCCGCGGACGACTGCCTGCAGCACCGCTTCGGGGCTGGTGATGGTCCCGATGACCGCCAGTGTGGTCTGTGTGGAGCTGAACGAGCCGGCGCCTGTCACAGTGTGCAAGCCGCCGAGCACGTCAGGCGTTCCGAAGGTGGTCGTGAACTTCCCGAAGGCATCCGTAGTCGTCGCGGAGGACGTGTCCAGAGCGGACCCGTCGAACGCCACCGCTACGCTCTGCAAGGGGAAGTATCCGAGACCCTCGAGGGTATAGGTATCGCCCAGTTCCAACTGAGACGTCGTCGTGCCGCTGGCATCGACGGCGCGCAGTTGCGGGGTGATCGTGTAATTCACGTTCTCACCGGAGATCGAGATCGTCAGCAGCCCGCCCGGCTTCGGCTGGGTCGCCGTGCCGATCGGGAAGACGACCTCAAACTTGCCGGAGGAGTCGGTGCGCACCGTGTCGCCCTCTTCGAGACCGATGGAAACCGTCAGGTCCGAGGAGGGGACGACGACCCGAGAGCCGCCGGACACGAACTGGTGCTGCAAGGTTACGGAGCCGATGTTGGCGTTGAGCCGTGCGTTGCCAGATTCGTCCGCCGCGAAGCCCGTGACCGTCAAGGTCGCGTCTCCTGCGCCGGAAGTCTGACTCAGGCTGAGACGCACGCCCTTGGTGATGATCTCGAGACCGCCGGCGATGTCGGAGTCCGTCCCGAACCAGTCCGACTCTACTCCCGAGCTGACACTTACGACCTTGAGGCGCACCTGCGTGCGGTCTTGGTCGAAGATGCGGTTGTCAACCTGGAAGGTGAGTTGGTAGATCCCGGAGCTGTCCGCGACGCTACCGCCCGTGATTGTCACCGGCGCGGACGTGTCCGCTACGGCGTCTTCAAGAGCGCTGTCGTCCTTGGCGGTTGCGAGCATCACCTGCAGGGAGTCGCCAGCGCCTGCGCCGTTACCCGTGATCGTCACCGTCTCGCCGAGGTCGAAGAGCGACTCGGAGATGCTGGTGATGTTCGGGATAACGTCGAAGAGCGCCGTGCGCGTCTCGCCGGTGGTCTGACCCACCGCGCGGATCTGCTTGGTGCCACCCGGCGTGACTGGAACGGCGAAGTTCGTCGTGAACGTGCCGCTAATCGCCTGCTGCAGGATGACGTTCTGGTTCGCGAACGACACCTGGACGTTTTCGCTCGCCCCGAAGGTCGCAGCCGACGGAGTGACCGTCAACAACGTGCCGACGGTGCCCTTGCTGACTTCGTCGGCGCCCACCTTGACAGTGAGCTTAGCCTCGCTGACGAGGATGACGAAGTCGGCCTCGGCGGCGCCCGCCTTAACCTTCGTGTCAGACGCCGGCACAACAGCGCTACCCACCTTGACGGTGTTAGTGAAGCTGCCCGACGTGTCCACGGCGACGTTCGTTCCGTCAACGGCCAACTCGTCGTTCCCGGCGGAGTCCTTGCCGAGGTAGATGCTGACCTTGGTTCCCTTGGAGAACCCGCGACCCGTTACGACGACTTCGTCGCCTGCGCGGGCGCTGGACGGGCTGGCGAAGACGGACGCACCAACCGTCAACGTCTCGACGCCATCGTCCCCCTCGGAACCGAAGGAACCAACCTGCGGCTGGTATGTGGTGTGGGAGGACGTTTCCGACACGGTGAACGTCTGCGCCACCGAGCCTACGGAGTTCGTCGCGCTGGAAACGGTCTGACCGTTACCAAGCGTCACGTCCGCCGCGACCCCTGGGGCAAAGCCGTTGCCCTGCACAGTGACGTTGTCGCCAACGTTCGCCGTGAAGGACCCCGCGGTGAATTCCGCCGCGGCGCCGTTGATCAGGAACGCGATGCTCTCGTTAACAGCGAAGGCGCCCGCGGCTGTCGCCGTGGAGCTGCGCGCTGTAACGGTGACGCTGCCGTTGGGCTGCGCCGGAGCGTCGAACTTAGCCGTGAAGCTACCGGCGGAGTTCGCTGCAACGGTCGCCGCGTTGGACGCGGAGCCGAAGTCGACGAATACCGTGGAGTTGGCCCCAAAGCCCGTGCCTGTGACCGTGAGCGAATCGCCAACAACGCCACTGGACGGGAGAACGACCACGCTGCCTGTGACGGTGAACGCGATGCCAAAGTCAATGGCAGTGTTGCCATTGCCACCGGCGTCCGCGTCCTGAACCAGGCGGATCTGGTGCGAGCCGGCGCCGGCGCTCGGGACATTGAACGTGAATGCCACGTCTCCGCCCGAGTCGGTGGACACACTCTCAGACTTGATCGCGTTGCCGGCCTTGCGGTCGACCAACGTCGCCACCTTGGCGTCGTCGAACATGACCGTCACGGTGTCGGACCCGGAGGTCGGCGCAAGACCCTCTGCCGAGACGGTGATGAGATCACCGATCGCGGCGGTCGAAGGAGTCGCGCTGGCCTTTACGGTGCCGATCAGGTTCAGGCTATCGTCGCCGCCGTCGAGGTCGGTGTTGACGCTATTCAGGGTCAGCGCGTGGTTGCCGGCGCTAATCCCGCTTTCGCCGATCGCCGGGATCGTCACGGATACCGCGAACGTTCCTAGCGTCGTCGTCTTGACCGAACCATCGTCGACGTTCCCGCTACCGTCCAGGCTGGCGCCGTCCAGGGCGATCTTGCCCAGCACGGTCTCGGCAGCGAAGCCTGCACCCGTCACCGTCACCACGCCACCAGGGGTGGTCGTGTCGACGCTACGCGTCATCTTGTTCTGGAGTGTGACGGAGGTGGTTACTTCACCCGTGACACCGGCGCCGATGTACTTGAGGCCCGCAACCGAGTCCGTGGTGTTAACCGGGACCGGGAAGCTCACCTTGAAGACACCGTTCTCGTCCGAGCGGACCTTCCCAAGGCTCACGCCCCAGGAGCCGACGTCGATGGACTTCAGCGTTGGACGCTGCGGCGACAGGAGGCCGGAGTCCGCGTCGAACAACAACTCGCCGATGATCGACGCGCCGTTGTAGTTGTGTCCGCGGACCTGGACCGTGTCCCCAGGCTTGAGGTCGCTAACGTCGTTGATGATCGTCAGCGTAGCCGTCTGCGAGGGGTCGGAGTAGATGAAGCTCTTCTGCGCGGACTCGGTGCCACTCACCAACTTAACGGCGGAGGCACCGGTCGTGCCCAGAGTCGGAGCTGTGAATGAAGCGGTGATACGTCCCGTCTCGGTTGGCGTGATCAGCCCACCGGAGACAGTGCCTTCGGTCGTAGTGACGCTTGTGACGGCGACACCAGCGACCTGCACCTGGAACGTGCTTAGGTTGGACGGGAAGCCCTGTCCACTGACTGTGATGGATGTCCCGGACTGACCGGAGGCAGGAGACAGACCTGTGATCGACGGCGAACGCCGGAAGGTGTTCGTCGAGTCGATCGTCGCAGCGGGAGTGATCGCACGCACATTGCGCGCGCTCTCGGGCCGCTTCAGTTCCGTCGCCGTGAACCGCGCGTCGACCAGTCGGCCTCGGCTATCGGTCACGTTCCCGGTGGCTATTACGGCGTTACCGGCAGTGCCGGATTCCAGCACACGCAGCGTGACGGCGGTGTTGGCGGTGAAGCCATCGCCGCTCACCTTGACCTTGTCGTTCGTGACGATAGCGGCCTGCGTGCCGAGCCCGATGTCGATGTCGTCGTTGACGACGGTGACACGGGGCAGGACCGTGAAGGTCTCGCTATCGGTCTCGCCACCCTTACCGACCGCCTGAATCAGCACGGGGCCGCCGGCGATGGAGTCATCGCCGCTGGGGAGCGTGAACGTCACGCTGAACGTGCCGTCGCTGGCGACTTCGAGTTCCGTCTCGGAGTGGGCGCCCATGGACACGGTGACTTCCTTGTCACCATCGTCCTTGAAGCCCAACCCGAACACGCTCACCGAAGTGCCGAGCGTCGCCTGGCCCAGGTTCTGCGCAGTCGGCTTAACGCCGCCGACTCCGTAGATGACCAGTTCCGGTAGCACTGAGAACTTCGCGCTCAGCGTCTCCTTGTCAGCGTCGCCAGAAGCGTTGGACAGCTCCAACGTCTTCTCGCCGTTCGTCTGCCCTGTGACTATGACGGAGCCGCTGACAGCTCCCTTGTTGTCGGCAAGCAGCGTCTGGATCGTGCTATCGCCGATCTTGACGGTGACGGCCGAGCTTGCAGCGAAGCCCTTCGCCGAGATAGCGATCACGCCGTCGTTCTGCCCCAGTCCGTCACCCGACGTCCAGAGCGCACCCGAGGGAGCGTTCTGCGACGCGTTGCGGATGGTGCCCTCGAGCGAGAGGCCGCTCGCAATGGTCTCGACGGTAGTCTGAGCGACGACGGAGCCGCCTGGGCTTTCGCTGTTGCTGGTCGTGGTCTGCGTCTCGACGACCGAAATCGTCCGCCCGCCGCTGAGGAACGGAACCTCACTGACGGTGAAGGCCACGACGAAGGAGCCATCGGTCTTCGCACGGAACGTCCTGCCGGACGTTGCCGCCTTGGACCAAATCAACCCGCCCTGGACCGCGTCACTGAGACCCACGCGCACGTCCGTGAACAGACCGTCGGTGTCGTTCGTGTCTGTGCGCAGCCCCGTGGCGAAGAACGCCGTAGCGTCCTGCGTCAGGAACACCAGCTCGGTCGAGCCACCAGAATCAATGCGCTCCCACTGGACCATAAGGTCCTTTGTGGAGGTGAAGCCTGACCCTGTGATCGAGATCACTTGGTCGGCCGCTACGTTCTCGGTGGACGAAAGGGCGATCGCAGAGTCCACGGTGTACGTGGCTTCCTGCCCTCCGACGGCAACCTTGCGGTCACCACCCTCACGCGCGGGGACGGTGAACTCGACCTTGAACGCGCCGGACGAGTCTGTGATGGCGTTGGCGCCACTTATCGACCCGACACCCCGCGCCGTAAGTGGCACGGATACGCTGTCGAAGGTAAGGGGTAGCGACGTGTTGCCCGCGAAGCCACTGCCGGTCACAGTGATCTGCGACCCTACCGGGCCACTCGTCGTGGAGCCATCGCTGTCAGCGATGCTGAGGCTGGCGCTGCCACCGGCGGCGGAGACCACGAAGTCCGCGCTCGCCAGGACGTTGCCTGAGCCATCAAGCGCATCGATCTTCTTGGGGCCACTCGTCGCGCCAGGAGTAAGAACCGCCTGGAACGCCGGGGAAAGCACGCCTACCGACGACGCATTCGCGGTGCCGTTACCACCCACCAGCAGACCGGAGCCTGCGGCTGCCGTATCGGCACGGATCGTCAGCGTCACGTTGCCCAGCGGGAAGCCGCTGCCGTTGATCGTCAGCACCGTGCTGCCGGCCGTGCCGGAAACGGGGCTGACGGTGAGGCTGGCGGTCACCTGTAGGGCGCCCGTGGCTACGACCAACGCGTCGTCATCGGAGCCAGGATCACCGTCGATGACGATGTCTAGACCGACCGAGCTTGCGCCGCGCGCCGGCACGACGAGGGACAGACCGAGCGTGCCGTTCGCCTGGACAACGTTGCCAGACACAGCTGCCTTCGGGCCATCCGCGCTGCCAAGGAACACATCCACGACCTTACCGGGCGTGAACCCGGAACCGGTGACGGTTACCGCAGTGCCGACAGCCGCGCCGACTGGCCAGTCCGCGCTCTCCTTGCCACCAACCAGTGTTACCTGGCCGCCGACAGAGAAGGCATCCGAAACCGTGGTGGCAAGGATGCCGCCCGTAACAGGATCGGTCGTGCCGGCCTGCTGGACGGTGATGGTCTGGTTACCTGTGCCAGCGTCTGCAACGACGACCTTCGTCCGTTGCGAGCCGTCGGCCGCCGTCTTCGTGGCTTCATCGTCGCCGAACGCCAACATGACGCCGCCGACTAGGAACTGCAGTTCCGTTTCGGCTGCGAAGCCGAAGACGTCGATCTCCACGAGCGAGCCGACCAACGCGGAGCTGCCGCTCACGATGGAGGCGGACGGCGTCACGTTCAGGGTGACGTTCTTCGTCTGCCCGGAAGTGGCGCCAGCAGCTGTCAGGCTCTGGATCCCGCCTGGGATGCTCGGAATCGTTACGCCGATGTCGGCTGCATCCACGTCCTTACCGAAGCCACCGTTGCTGGTGTTGACACCGGGCAACGAGCCGTCGGTCGTGGACGTCCAGCCGTCACGGGCCACGCTCGTCGGGGTGGTGCCAGCGACTGAGAACGAGACGGCCTCTTCGCCGCCGACCCCGTTGCCGTAGCCGGAGCCACGTACGAGGACCACGTCGCCGACCTTGAAGGAAGCCTGCTGGTCAGGCGCCTGCAACAACGCCGCTTCGAGGAGGAAGAACTTCCCACCCGGGTTCGTCGAAGTCTGACTCCCGATCAGGACAACTTCATGCCCGTCGCGGTTGAAAGGCTTCGAAGGCACCGTGAAGGTGGTGTCCAACTGACCAATGGTGTTCGTGTTGACGGGATCCCCAACGGAGGAGCCGTCGAAGGTTATCGTGACTGGCTCGCCGGCGGTGAAGCCCTCGCCCGTTACGGTGAGGCTCGTCAGCGTCGTGCCCTGTTCGGGGCTGAGGCTAGCGATGGACGGAACAACCGTCACAACGTCCGCCAACTCGACGGAGGCACCGCTGCTGGCTCCCACGACGTTGATCGTGTAATTCCCGGCAGTGAGCGCCGTCGGGATGGTGCCGGTGACCGCGTCGGCGCTGCCGGCACTGGAAGCGCTGGCAGACCCGATGACAGCATCACCGAGCTTGAGCTGCACCACTTCGGAGCCGCCAAAGCCCGTGGCGTCGACCTTGATCGTGCCGCCGATCGCCGTGTCCCCACCACCCTCGTTGACGGTAGCGTTGGAATTCACGGTGAACGTGACTGCCTGGTTCTTGAGCTGCACAGTGTGGATGCCGCGGGTCAACGCGGGGACTGTGAAGCTCGCCAGCACGGCGCCGGCGACGCCGTCGGCGTCGTTCGTGCCGTTATCGATGATCTTGTCGAGCGTGGCACCCGGGTCATCGCCGTCGTTGAAGTCCCACGCGGACCCGTCCAGGGTCAGGATGCCCAGGTCGAGGCCGGCTGTGACTGTGCCGCGCAGTGTGAAGGTATCGCCCACGCTTGCCGAACTGGTATGCGTGGCGATTGGGTCGTCATCGGTCGTGGTGAACTGGATGGATGCTGTGTTGCGCGACCCAGTGGGCAGCGTCTCGTTGTCCTTGGCGCCTTCGTCACGTATGAGGACGAGGAACGGGGTGGTCAGGCTGGACACACCCACGACGCCTGCGTTGCTCACCGGCACGGTGGCCAGGAAGCTGCCTAGCTGGTTGGCTACGAGGTCCAACAGCTTGGTGTCGTTGTCGGCGTTGAAGGAAAGATCCTGATCCGTGTCGAGCCAGATCGAGACCGGCCCGTTGGCGGTGAAGCCGCGGCCACCGAACTGGATCGTGTCACCCAACTGCTTCTCAACAGTGGCCCCCACGAGGCTGGTGTTCAGATCGACCCGGATGATGTTATTCAGGACGTTGACTTCGCCGTCGGTCGTCAGAGTGCCACGTGCGTGGGCGATGGCGACCTTTTCCGTGCCGAAGGGCTGATGACCGAGTTCGACGTCGGCTTGGATCACGCCAGCAGTTGCGTTGGCGTCATCATCGCCATTGTCCGTAACTGCCTTAGTGGTCGCGCCAACCTGGATGGTGACGGTTTCACCGGAGAGGAACCCACCCGCGCTTACGCGGATGCTTTCTTCGACGAGGCGGTCGAGGGAGGAGACCACGAGCGAGGTGTCGGGGTTGATGAGCTGGAAGCCGCCCGGGGAGATGTCCACAACCGCTGCTGTGGCAGCCGCGCCGGTGGCCTCGACGGTCCAAGTGCCGCCCTCAATGTCCGACGAGAGCTGCAGGGTGACAGCGAACGATCCGCCAGCATCTGTCGTGATGGCACCGGTCGTGTTGTCCGCCGTGCCGACCGCGATTCCATCTGGCCCGCCAGCATCCGTCAGGTCAGCAGCCGCGACGGTTGTCGCAGTGAAGCCCTTGCGTAGGCGCAACGTGCCGATGGACGAGCTGCTGGGGAAGTTGATGCCGCGGACGCCTATAAGGTCGCCGGGGTTAACGTCCGACACCGACACCACGGACACCTTGTGCACGGAGAGGCTGGAGGAGGACACCTCCACGATGCGCACTTCCGGCTGCGCGCTGGGACGGGAGAAGAAGAACGTGTTGGTTGCGATCGCGCCACTTATCGTGCCTTGCGCCTGGATCGTCACATCGCCAGAGGAGGCGAGCGCCAGAGGCACGGTGAAGCTGCTCGAAGCGACAGCCCCAGTCGTCGCGTCCGCTGTGATCGGGCTGGGACTCGTAGTGACTGCATACACGATGCCGCTCTTGACAAGCGTGATCGAGACATCCTCACCGGTAGAACCGGTGCCGTCGGTCTTGATGTTCTTGTCGTCGGAGCCGTCGTGCGAGGCAAAACCCGTTCCCGTGAAGCTGAGGGACTCGCCGTTGGTTGCCTGCAGAGCGCCCGTCAGGATCAGCCTGGGAGCGATGGTGATGGCGCTGGACGCCGTGGCGGATGCGCTGCCAGTCGACGTGTCGGAGACCTTCACGTCACGCGTGCCATAGGTCATCGACGGGATGGCGTACGCGATACCGTCGTCGCCGTTGATCGAGCCGGTGGCGTCTGCGGAGCCGAACGTCGCGACGCTGCCGCCGATGGTTACCGACAGCGAAGCGCCGATGCCGGACGGAGCTGGGAAGCCGCGGCCCTTAAGGGTGATCTCGCCGCCAACGCCCTTAGTACCGAAGCTGTTGGTCTCGAGGATCGGCGATACGGAGACGACGTTGCCCAAGGAAGCGCGGACGTCCGCCTCGTAATCGTCGTGGGAGTCCTTAACACGGACCGTGTGGAGCGGGAACGTTGCGGAACCATCTGCGAACGGAGCCGAGCCCACAACGATCGTGCCGTCGATGCGACCCGTGGAATCCGCCGTGAGTTCGCCGTATCCGTCACCATCCGTGGGATGGGGACCGACTTCGGAACCGCCCGTCAGCACCTGAACGAGTTCGACCCGGACTGCCGCACCGGACCGGAACCCATCGCCTACGACGGACAGGCTGTCGCCCTTGACGACCGCGATCGGGGAGACAGAGATCAGCCGGGGCTGCACCCACGTGTCCGTGGCGCGTTCGCGCACGACGACCGACCGCGTGCCATAGGCAACGGAGGGCACACGGAAGCTGACCTTGAACTGGCCAACCGCGTTCGTCGTGATGTTGTTGCCCTCAATCGACCCCGTCTCGACCGTCAGGTCGTTCGACGCGGTGATGATGATGCCGTCGTAGGTCAGCACGCCGACCTTCACCTCGGTGGCGCCGTCGCCGAAGGCGTCGTCGCTCTCAACGGTGATGAGTTGACCGACCGTTGCCCGGTTCGTACTCGTGATCAGCGTGCCTTCAAACGCCAGATTGGCGATGAGCGCCTCGGCCGCGTGGGCCGCAGTGCCACCTGCCAAGGCTAGGCACATGACGAATAAGCCTACACCGCGCATGGATAGCGTCCTCCAGAGATGTCGAGAGCGACTGGTCACGTTAGACCCCCCGTTTGCGTTCGAGCGATTTCCAGCGCCGGCGCCAACGCGCGCGGCGAGTATTTCGGATGTTTTGAAGCGACTAGAACCGTATGGGTAATCCCCACTGTCCATCAGATCCGTCTCCGGTAAGACCAAGGTGTGCGACTTCGTTCGTTGCCACCCGTAAGACTGTTTCAGCACGCCGCCGCGTTCAGAAGATGTGTGAGCCCGCCGCTGGGCCATCGAGTACCGCGCCCCGTTCGCCATTGAGAAGGGCGGACTGCCCGCTGGAGCGCCATATACTACATCTCCTGCTCAAGAACTGTCAAGACGTTCGGATCATCCCGAGGCGTCCGTATCCGTACAGCGCAAACGCAGCACG
>Ga0066627_1009978_pt1 | contig 19930 bp, 1 predicted proteins | sample SaaInl4_135m_RNA_FD_62653 | JGI IMG/M metagenome (GOLD analysis project Ga0066627, IMG submission 62653) | Marine microbial communities from expanding oxygen minimum zones in the Saanich Inlet - SI054_135m_RNA (Metagenome Metatranscriptome) | ecosystem: Environmental > Aquatic > Marine >...
GGAAGGCCGATGAACTTCGCCCGTACGCGGGCGTTGAAGTAGGGCCGCGTCGCGCGGCTACGGGGAGGGGTCCCCGCACACGCGCCACGCCCATGGGCGCCGGCGCAAGCAGATTGCGTTCATTCCACGGTACCTCACGATGGCCGCGCCGCGACGGTTTACACCTCGCGAGCACGCCGTCATGGGGTTGCGCGCGGCTTGACATTGGTCTAGGCTGTGCGTTCGTGGCGCGATCGCCTTTTTGGGCACGGCAGCGAGTTGAAACAGCACGGCCTATCAAGCGTATTTGGAGCGGGGCAGTAGTGGGTAAGTCGTGCCCGCGTACGAGTCCGTCAGACGCATTGCCAGAGCAAGCATTCATGTATCCGATCAGATCGTCCCGCGGCGCGAGCGACCTATCTTCGATCGGCACAGACGACAGATCTTTGACCAGCACAGACCACGACTCTTCCAGCAGTACAGACCTTAGTATCTCAAGGGGGTATAAGGTGGGGCGTAAGATGACTATGTCTTCGCGCAACGGCGCTCGGCGGCTTTGGCGCGGCTTCGCGTTGGCGACGCCGCTATGTCTCCTGTTCGTGCTCGGCTCCGCGACGGCGTTCGCGCAGTCGTTCTCCATAGCTGATGTCTCTATCGCAGAGGCGGATGTGGGCGGGATTCTCCAGTTCACGGTGTCCCTCGACCAGGATCCCGGGGTCAACACGTACACGGTCGATTACACGACCAGCGACGCCACGGCCACGACGGCCGGTAGCGACTACACTCTGACCGCCGACACGCTCACGTTCACGTCCGGTATCACCTCCCTGACGCTTGACGTCCCGATCGCCGATGATGGCACGGATGAGGTAGACGAGACATTCGTCGTGACGCTGTCCAACGCGACTGGCGGCGCGAGCATCGCCAGTTCCCAGGCCGCCGGGACCATCCTCGACGACGACGGCCCCAACATCACAGTCACTGACGCCACGGTGGCCGAGGCGGGCACGGCGCAGTTCTTCGTGCAATTGAGCGCGGTCAGCCCGCAGGTCGTCACTGTTGACTACGCCACGGCGGATGTCTCCGCCACGGCAGGCGCGGACTATACGGCAGTCTCGACGACCACGCTGACGTTCTCGGCGGGTATAACCGCGCAGATAGTGGACATCGTCACGCTGACTGACGCGATCGACGAGGGTGTGTCCGGCACCGTGGACTCTGAGACGTTCAGCGTAGTCCTGGGCAACGCTGACAACGGCACGATCACGTCCGGCACAGGCACCGGCACGATCACTGACGACGACGAACCCCCGGCGGTGTCGTTCGCCGCGGATGTGACCGCTGCCGAAACGGACGGCGCCGCGACGACGGACTTCGTGTTCACGGTGGATCTTGCCGCCGCGAGCGAGAAGGACATCACCGTCACGTACCTGGTCAACGACGGCACGGCGAGCGATGCCGACGCGGACTACGTCGACTTGGACGACGACGTGACGCCGGTCGATCTGGCGTTCGCTGCTGGCGTTACAAGCCAGACGATTACCGTCGTTGTGAATGGCGACGACACGGACGAGGACGACGAGACCTTCACGGTTGATCTCCAGTCCGCCGTCACCGACCTGGGCACCGCGATCGACAGTACGCCTGTACTGAGCGACAGCCAGGGCGTCGGGACTGTGCAGAACGACGACGCCGACCCCGCAATCTCCGTTGATGACATCAGCATCGCGGAAGCGGACTCGGGATCTCCTTCGGGCACGTTCACCGTGTCACTGTCTAACCCCAGCGACACGGCGATCACCGTCGATTACGAGACGGCTGACGGCACCGCCACCACGGGCGGGAGCGACTACACGCAGATTACGTCGACTACGCTGACGTACGCTGCTGGCGAGACCAGCAAGTCGGTCGTCGTCACGGTTGCTGGCGACACTGTGTTCGAGAATGGCGGCGTCGACGAGGCGTTCACTCTCGACCTGTCGAACGCCCTCGGCGGGCGCGTCGACGCGTTTTCCGGGTCCGGTGTGACTATCGCAGCTGCGCAGGGAACGGCGACGATAACTGACACCGACGCAGAGCCAACCGTCTCGATCGGCGACGTAACCGCTAACGAGAACGGCGGAGTCTTCGACCTCACGGTCACGCTGTCGAACGCTGCCGATCAGGACACGACGGTCAGCTACTCGACAGCCGACGGGACCGCCACCACGGCGGACAGCGACTACACGACAGCGAGCGGCACGGCGACGGTCGCGGCGGACGCTACGACGACGACCATCACCGTCACCGTCACCGGCGACCTCAAGAACGAGTCGGACGAGACCTTCACCGTGGTTCTGACCGACGACGCTCAGTTGGCGGACGCGAATGCGCTGGTGATCACGGACGATACCGGGCTGGGGACGATCACGAACGACGACGGCGTCCCGACCGTGTCGATCGCGGATGTGACCGAAGCCGAGAACCTCGACGGCACGATCTCGTTGACCGTGTCGCTGACGGCGTTGTCGGACCAGGATATCAACGTAGATTACACGACCGCGACGACACCGGGGACGGCTACGGCGGGCGTGGACTTCACGGCCGCTGCGGGGACGCTCACCATCGCCGCCGGCAGCAGCGACGGCACGGTCGATGTCTTGGTGACCGGCGATACGGTTAACGAGGCCGACGAGACCCTCATCGTCACTCTCAGCAACGCCGAACTCGCGGACACGACGTCGCTTACCATCACGGATGCTGAGGGCACCGGGACGATCGACAACGACGACGTCGTTGTCGTTGGCATCGACGACGTAACCGAGGACGAGAATCTCGACGGGTCGTTCGACTTCACGGTCAGCATACTCAGCGGTGTCACGAGCGACCAGGATGTCACCTTCACCGTCGGGACGGCCGACGGGACGGCGCTATCGGCGAGCGACTACACGGCGACGCCGACCACCGGCACGTCCGGGACGATCACAGCCGGCCAGACGACCTATACCGTGTCCGTGGCGGTCAGCGGCGACACGAGCGATGAGGACGACGAGACCTTCACGGCGGACCTTTCTGTCCTCGGCGGCGGGTCGGACGCCACGCCCACGTTCGAGGGCGCCGGCGGGACTGAATCCGGCACAGGCACGATCACGAACGACGACACCGCCCCAACCGTGTCGATCGCCGACCCAGTCGCGTCTGACGAAGGCACGACGCTGACGTTCGCCGTGACCCTCGATGCGGCGAGCGGGCGTACCGTGACGGTCGATTACGTCACGTCCGACGGCACCGCGGCGGCGGGGAGCGATTTCACGACCGCGTCCGGCACGCTGACGTTCAACGCCGGCAACACGACCGCGACCGCCAACCTCGACGTCGCCCTGACTGACGATGCCCTGGACGAGGAAGACACCGAGGCGTTCACGGTCACGATCAGCAACCCGAGCAACGCCACGCTTGGGACGAGCAGCGCCACGGGAACGATCAACGACAACGACGCGCTGCCGGGGATGTCCGTCAGCGACGCCGGGACGGTCACCGAAGGCGCCGACCTAACCTTCACCATCTCGCTCGATGCCGCGAGCGGGCGGGCGGTGAGCGCTACGTACACGGTGACCGATGGCTCCGGCACGGCCGGCACGGACACCGGCACGGCGGCAGATGACGACGGCAACGCCGACTCCGACGGCAACGACAACACAGGAGTCGCTGACTTCCCTGCGGGCGTGACGGCGGTTGTGGTAACCGTGCCCACGACGGATGACACCATCGATGAAGTGGCTGCGGCGCCTGAGACTCTGACGCTCGAACTGAGCGCGCATAGCAACGCAACCAACACCGACGGTAGTGGTTCTGCGTCGCTCACGGACAACGACGCGACACCGTCGATGACCATCGACGATGTTACGGACCTCGAGGACACCGGTACCTTCCTGTTCACCGTGACGCTGGACCACGCCAGCGACTCCACGATCACCGTCGACTACGACATCAACAACGGCACGGCGACGACCGCCGACTCCGACTACACGGACGATAGCGGCACCCTCACGTTCTCGGCGGGCGACCTAACGAAGACCGTCACCGTCGCGGTGACGACGGATGCGAAGGATGAGCCGGATCCTGCGGAGACGTTCACTGTCGACCTGAGCAGCGAAACGGGTACTGTCACCGTGACTGACGCGCAGGGCGCCGGCGCGATCACAGACGACGACGATGCCCCGACTCTGTCCGTCGCGGACGTGACGGTGGCCGAGGACGGGAACGCCGTCTTCACGATCAACCTCTCGGCGTCCAGCGGTAGCACCATCACCGTCGACTATGTCGCGACTGCCGGGACGGCGACGGCGGGCGGGACGGACTTCGACGAGACGACTGTCACGGATGACGACGCGAGCACGGCGGACGGCATCGCGACGTTCACCTCTGGTGACACAGCGGTGATCGTGACCGTGGACACGACGGCGGACACGCTCGACGAGGGCGGCGCCGACGATTACGAGCGTTTCACGCTCGTACTGGGCGCTGTGACGCTCACCAATGCGACCCTGGACGCGGGCTCGGATCTCGGGAACGTCGTCGACGACAGCACGGCGACGGCGACGATCACGGACGACGACCTGCCGCCCAACATCACCATCGACGACGTCACCGAGGCCGAAAACGCGGACGGTTTCTTCGACTTCACCATCACGCTCGATGCGGCCAGCGGCAATACCGTCACCGTCGACTACTCGCTTGCCGACGGAACGGCGACCACCACGGACGGCGACTACACGTCGACCGCCAAGGAAGACGACGACACGGACGCGAGCGACGCCGGAGACGGCGACGGCACCGCGACGTTCGCAGCCGGCGCGACGACGATTCAGCTCCGCGCGTTGGTGACCGGCGACACGACCGACGAAGCCACCGAGACGTTCAACGTCAACCTGGCGAACGCGTCCTTCGGGACGATCACCGACGGCACCGGCGTCGGCACGATCACCACGGATGACACGGCTCCGACCATCTCGATCGACGACATCGCGATCACCGAGGGCGACAGCGGCGACGTCGCCGGCACCGTCACGGTGACTCTCTCAAATGCCAGCGATTCGACGATCGCGATGACAGTCGCTCTGGCGGACGACACCGCGACGAGCGCGGACACCGACTACTCGGGGACGTTCACGACCTCGGACGCTTCTCCGTCGGACGCGACGCTGACGTTCGTCGCGGGTGAAACGAGCCACACGATAAGCGTTGCGGCGACAGGAGATGACAAGAACGAGGCGAGCGAGACATTCGACGTCGAGCTATCGAGCGCGTCAGGTGGCACCAACGGCACCGTCGCGTTCGCGGTTGCCGGCGGCACGACTGGGCCGGAAACCGGCGTCGTGACCGTCACGAACGACGACGCAGTCGTTCTTAGCATCGCCGCGGCGTCCGAGCCGGAGAACCAGGACGGCACGCTTACGTTCGCCGTCACCATCGACGCCAGCACCGGCACCGCGACGACGAGCGGGGCCGACGTTACGTTCAACGTCACCACGTCGGCCGGGACGGCGACCGCTGGAGGCACGGACTACACCACGGTACCGAGCAGCGGCGCGACGGGGACGATCAGCGCGGATGGCACGAGCACGAACGTGACCGTCGCGGTCACAGGCGACACGATCAACGAGGACGACGAGACGTTCACCGTGACCCTGGATACTCCAGGAGGCGGACTGGACGCCACGCCGACCCTCAACGGCGCGGCAACGTCGGCCACCGGCACGATCGAGAACGACGACGTCCTCGCCCTGGTCATAAGCGACGACACGTCGACGGACGAGTCTGACGGGACGCTCACGTTCACGGTCGAACTCGAGACCGGCGCCGGGATGACCAGTGACGCCGATGTGTCCGTCGACTACACCCTTACCGATGGAACGGCGTACGTCGGCGCGAGCCCGAGCGGCGTAGGCGGCTCGGACTACACGGCCGTCGGGACAGACGACGACGGCGGCACCGCCGGTACGTTGACCATCGAAGCAGGTACATTTGACGGCACGATCATGGTCGCGTTCGCGGACGACTCCATCAACGAGGCGGACGAGACGTTTACCGTTGTGCTGACCAATCTCACCGGTGGGTCTGGGACTGGCAACGACTTCTCCGACGCCACCGGCTTGGGGACGATCCTGGACGACGATGTCCCGACGATCTCCATCGCCGACAACTCGGCGACCGAGGGCACTGACATCGACTTCACCGTGACAACGACGAGCGCCAGCGATGTCGACCTTACGTTGGGCACCGTCGGGACAACTGCGGTCTCGGCCACCCAGGACACCGACTACCCGACCACGTCCGCCGAGCCCTTCACGATTCCGGCCGGCGACACGACCGCGACTTTCACGGTGCAGACAACTGCCGACTCGATCAACGAGGCGGATGAGACGTTCACCGTCACGCTGTTCACGGCAGGCGGCGGCCAGCGTTCGGTCGTGGCCATCGCCGGAGCGGGCGGCAACGATGCGACCGGGACCATCACGAACGACGACTCGCTATCGATCACGATTGACAGCCCGACCGCTGTGACCGAGGGCGCCACCGGGGCCGATCCCACGATCACGTTCACGGTGGACATCGGGAACCCAACCGATGCGGACGTCACCGTGAACGTCATCACGGCGGGCGATACGGCTACGGAGGGTACCGACTACGTCGCCAGCTCGACGACGCCGTTGACGATCACCGGCGACGGAGTGACGACCACCGGCACTGTCACGGTCACGGTCACCAGCGACGACGCCTACGAGGGCGGCGTCGGCGCCTCCGAGCAGTTCTTCGTGAACTTGACCGACCCGGGAAGCCTCGGCGGGAACGTCGCGGGCACTGGGACCGTGTCCATCACCGATGCCCAGGGCGTCGGCACGATCGACGACGATGACGCGGCGCCCGAGATCACCGTGAGCGCGGGCACGGGGACCGAGGCCGGCGACATCACGTTCACGTTCTCCGTTGACAAGACGCCCGAAACTGGCTTCGACGCGGTCGTCGACTGGGCGGCGGCGGACGACACATCCCCCTCGGCGCTCTCGACGGCGAACCAGGACTACACTGCCAACACCGGGACCGTGACCTTCACCAACGGCGGCGCCGGCGCCGACCAGGACATCACGATTTCGTCGAGTGCGGACACGATCGACGAGGTGGACGAGACGTTCACCCTGACGCTCGACGGAACGAGTCTGTCCGACGCCACGTTCGCGGGCGGCAGCACAACTGACGTCGAGGCGACGGGGACAATCACCGACGACGACGCCGCGCCTGAGATCGAGATCGCCGACGTTACCATCGCCGAGAACGGCGGAAGCGTGACGTTGACGGTCGGCATCAACTCCGGCGCCGGCGTTGCGACCACTGCGTCGGCCAAGGGCATCACCGCTGACTATGTGCTCAGCGAAGGCACCGCGACCAGCGCCACGGGCGAGGCGGATTACACTGCCGCGAGCGCGGCCGACGACGACGGGAGCAACGACGGGATCGCGACGTTCGCTGACGAGACGGTTACCTCCGTCGACATCACGATACCGATCGTAGACGATGGCACGGATGAGAGCGCCACCGAGACCTTCACGGTCACCATCGGCGGCGTGACACTCACGAACGCCACGCTGGAGGACTCCAACAACGTCGCCAATGCGACCAGCGCCGACGTGGCGACAGTGAGCATCACCGATGACGACGCTGTGCCGACGGTGAGCGTCGCAGACGTGGGGACCACGGAGGACGCGGGCACGACGATGGACTTCGTCATCACTCTCAGCAACCCGAGTGAGTTGACTCCGTCTATCGACTGGCGTCTCGCCGACGTGACGACCACGGCCGATAGCGACTTCACGGACGCATCGGCAAACGCAGTGACCTACTCCGAGACGGAGACGACCAAGACCATCTCCATCACGGTGATCGACGACACTACCGACGAAACGGCGTCGGAGACGTATACCTTCGAAGTAGATCGCAACGACGCCAACCTAAGCGGAGGGTCGATCGGTAGCTTCGACGTCGCGACGGCGACAGGGACGATCACCGACGACGACGCGGCACCCACGATCACAGTCAGCGACGCCACGTTCGACGAGGCTGACGGGGCGACGACGTACACAGGCACCGAGATCCTCCTGAGCCACGCGAGCGACTTGGACATCACCGTCGACTACGTCGTCAACGACGGCAGTGGGTCGGCGACGTTCAACGCCGTCGATACCGAGGACTACACCGACACGTCTGGCACCCTGACGTTCACTGCTGGCACCCTCGTGCCGGCCGTGGACCTAGCCATCACCATCGACCAGGACACGAAGGACGAGAACGCCGAGTCCTTCGACATCGTCTTCTCGAACATCCAGGGTGGCGTGGCGACGAGCACCGAGACGTTCGCGACCGACGGCACTGCCGCTATCACGATCACCGACGACGACGATCCGCCAACGGTCAGCGTCGCGGCGGTCACCCAGGCGGAGGCCGGAGGCAATGCCGTCTTCACGGCGACGCTTACGGCCATCAGCGGCAAGACCGTGACGCTGCAGATCGACACAGCGGACGGAGACTCGAACGCAGCTACTGCCGGCGCGGACTACACGGCCATCGTGGGCTCCACGGTGACGTTCGGCGCCGACTCTGACCTGACGAAGAGCTTCTCCGTCGTCGTCGCCGATGACGCCATCGACGAGGAAGACCAGGAGTACAAGGTCGTCGGTAGCAGCTTCACGAACACGTCGGAGTCGGTCGGAGGCGACGCGACGGCCGTTGGGACGATCACCGACGACGACGCCGCGCCGTTGGTCTACATCACCGACGTAACGCAGGCGGAGACGGAGGCGTCACAGTCCTTCACGTTCACCGCCGCGCTTGACAACTCCGCCAATGGCGGCAGCAACCCCGGCGTGAGCGAGAAGACTGTAACGGTCGACTACGCGACGTCGGCGGGCGACACCGAGCCAGCGACCGCGGGCTCCGACTACACCGCAATCGGCACCACCGAGTTGACGATCGCAGCAGCCGCCAGTTCCAACACGATCGATGTGACCGTCGCCGGTGACACGACCGATGAGCCTGATCAGGAGTTCAAGGTCACGCTCAGTAACGCGGCGAACGCAACACTGGACACCAACGACGATCTGAGCAACGCCTCCGGCGCGGACAACATCGCCGTCGGCACGATCACCGACAACGACGCCTCGCCGACGATCTCGGTCGACGACATCACGATCCTCGAGGCGACCGCCGGCGCCGGTGGCACGGTCACCGGGGACTTCGCCGTGTCCATCTCCGAGGCCAGTGAATTCGACGTCTCCGTCGATGTCGACACGTCTACGGCGGACGCAACCTCGGGCGTCGACTTCGACGCGATCGTCGGAACGACCGTCACGATCACCGCCGGAGATGGCGACAACACCGAGGCCGTTACGGTTACCGTCAACGGCGACACGGTGGACGAAGCCAACCAGACCTTCGAGTTGGACCTCACCAACCCAGTCACTACCGGTAGCACGCCGGTCATCTCCGACGCCCAAGGCGTCGCGACGATCACCGACGACGATCCCGCTCCGACCATCAGCATCGATGACATCACCGTCCTGGAGTCGGCGGCGGGCCCCTCGGGCACCGTTCCCGGCACGTTCGCCGTGACGCTTGACGCCGCGAGTGAGCAGATCGTGACGGTCGACTTCGCAGCGGCCTCGGGCGCCTCGACGGGTGCGGATGTCGCGGACTTCGACGTCACGTCTGGGACCGTGACCTTCACGGCCGGTGACGTCGCGGAAGCGGTCGCGGTGACGGTCAACGGCGACGCGGTAGACGAGGAAGACCAGACCGTCGACGTGACGCTGACGAACGCGGCTTCGGCCAGCGGCGACACACCGGCGATCTCCGGCGATGCCATCGGCACGCTGACGATCACGGACGACGACCCGGCGCCGAGCATAACCATCGCGGACGTGAGCCAGGCGGAGGGCGAGTCGGGGACGTCGACGTTCGACTTCACGATCTCCATCGACGCCGCGAGCGAAAAGACGGTCGCGGTCGACTACGCCGTCAGCGACGGCACTGCGGTCGATTCGGACGCTGTCTCACTCGCTGCCGGCGGCGACGACTACGACGCGGCGTCGGGAACGACGCTCGTCGACGATGACTCCACCCCGGGCGATGACACCGCCACATTCGACCCGTTGACCGCAGACACGTCGGTCGTGGTGTCAGTCACCGTCAACGGTGACGAGACATACGAGGGCGATGAGACGTTCACGGTCGACCTGAGCGGCGAGAGCAACGGCACACTGTCCGGCGCCCAGGGCGTCGGCACCATCACGGGCGCCGACGATGCGGAGCCGACGATCTCGATCGATGACCAAACGTCGGTGGACGAGGATGAGACGCTCGCATTCAGCGCGACTCTCTCGAACCCGAGTTCGTCTGCGATCACCGTCGACTACACGACGACGGACGGGACGGGGACTGCCGGCGCCGACTACACAACCAGCGCCGCGAGCCTGACGTTCTCCGCGGGAGCGACCGCGCCGGACTCCGGCATCTCTGTGACGCTCACAGACGATAGCGTCTACGAGGGCGACGAGACGTTCACCGTCGATCTGAGCAACGCCAGTGGCGGCATTGTCATCAGCGATGCGCAGGGCGACGCGACGATCACCGAGGACGAGCCGCTGCCGACCCTGTCCATCGACGACGTGACCGTCGCCGAGGGCGATTCGGGGACGGCCACGTTCACGTTCACCATCACCGCGTCCGCGCCGACGACATCCGACATGACCGTGGTGCACACGGTGACGGACGGCACCGCCGTCGACGCGAGCACCGCCGGTCCTGGCGATGGTACGGATGACTTCGACTTCACGTCTGGCACGGCCACGATCACTGGCGACGGCGTGAGCACGACGACCACAGTCACGGTGACCGCCAACGGGGACACGTTCTTCGAGGAGGACGAGACGTTCACGGTCGACCTGAGCAACGCGCTCCTCAACGGCGTGACGAGTCTGACCATATCGGACGCGTCAGGGCTCGGCACGATCACCAATGAGGACCCGGCGCCGACCATCACGATGGCGGATCCGACCGCGGTTTCTGAGTCAGCGGGCAGCGTGGTCTTCACCGTGACGCTCTCCCAGGCTGTGGGCGCCGACGTGTCCGTCGACTACGCCCTTATCGACGGCAGCGCCGTGGCGGCCGACGGCGGCTCTGGCCCAGAGGACGGGACGCTGGACTACGGCGCGGTCACGGACGACGACTCCAGCACGACCGACGGCACGCTCGTCATCGAGCAGGGCACCACCACCGGTGACATCACCGTTGTCATCAATTCGGACTCCGAGATCGAGAACGATGAGACCTTCGTCCTGCAGTTGAGCAGCCCGAACGGCGTAAGCTGGACGGGATACCCGATCATCACGACGCTCGAGGCGTTGGCGACGATCGACAACGACGACAACTCGACGATCTCCATCACCGATCCAACGGCTGTCACGGAAGGCGATAGCGGCACGACGGCCATGGTCTTCACGGTCACGCAGACGCCGGCGAACGTCGCCGACGCGACCGTCGACTACACGACGTCCGACGCGACCGCCTCTGACGCCGGCGACTACACGCTGACTTCGGGCACCCTGACGTTCCTTGCTGGAATCACCACGCGCACGATCAGCGTGCCGATTCTCGGTGACACTGTTGATGAGGGCACGGGGGACGAGACGTTCACGCTCACGCTGAGCAACGTGTTCAACAGCACGCTGGACGGAGCCACTGACCCGATCACGGCGACCGGGACGATCACCGACGATGACGACGTGCCGACTATAACGATCGGCGACGTGACCATCGCGGAGGGCGACTCGGGCGTAGTGCAGGACACCTTGACGGTGTCGTTGTCCCACGGAACCGAGGTCGGCGACGTCACTGTGACGGCTAACAGCGCGGACGACACCGCGACGCAGCTGAGCGACGACTACGAGGCCGTCAGCGGGCTGGTTGTGACAATCGCCGCCTCGACGCCTGGCGTCGTGAACACAACCGCGACGGTAACTGTCGATGTCAACGGCGACAGCACGGACGAGGTCGACGAGACGTTCGACGTCGTCCTCACGGGCGCCAGCGACACGGTCAACTCCCTGGCCTTCACGGCCAGCGACGACACCGGGACGGCGACCATCACCGACGACGACGACCCGCCAGTGGCGTCGGTCGCCGACGTCTCGGTGACCGAGGGCGCCGACGGCGCAACGGCTACGGCGACCTTCACCGTGACGCTGACGCCTGCCAGCGGCAAGGCGGTTAGCGTGGACTACGTGACGGCCGACGTCACAGCGAACGATGGTGTCGGCGACGCCGGTGTGGCGGTCACGGATTACACCGCGACAACCGGTACCGTTACGTTCGCGGTGGGTGAGAACGACAAGCAGTTCACCGTAGACATCGCCGGGGACGATACGGACGAGGTGGATGGGGAGACGTACACGGTCACGCTGTCAGCCACGACCGGGTTCGAGTCGACGGTCGACACGACCGGCGGAACCGCAACCGGCACAATCACCGATGACGATGCGGCGCCGACGATCTCCATAGGGACGACGGCGACCGCCGCTCAGACCGTGGACGAAGGCGCCTCCGGCACAACGGCGGCGACATTCACGGTCTCCCTGGACCATGCCAGCGACCAGGACATCACCGTCAACTACGTCACAGCAGATGCGACGGCCGTCGAGGCGGGCTCCGCCGCGGCCGGCGGCGACGACTACGTCGCCATCGCGTCCACGCCGCTAACTGTGACCGCCGGGACGACGTCGACGACGTTGGACGTCACGGTGAACGGTGACGCGACGGACGAAGCCACGGAGACGTACTCGGTCGTCATCAGCGGCGAGGCGGGAGGCGCGCAGGGCACGCTGGAGGGCACGGGTGTCACGCTCGGCACGGACACGGCTACCGGTACGATCACCACGGACGACACGGCGCCGACGATATCCATCTCTGGACCGTCGGATACCGCGGAGACCGGTGACCCGACCGTGGCATTCACAGTGACGCTGTCGAATACGAGCGACTCCACGATCAACGTGGACTTCGCCACGGCCGACGGTGTGGACGGGACCACAATCCTCAACGCGACCGGCGGGAGCGACTACACCGCGCAGTCTGGCACGGTCACATTCGCGGCCGGCTCGTCCTCAGATGCCGTCACCATCGCGGTGCCGCTGACGGACGACATCACTGACGAGGAAGACCAGTCGTTCACGGTCGACCTGACTGACAACGGGACGCCGGGTGGAACCAACGGGACCGCTAGCATCTCGGGCGCAAGCGCGAGTGCGACTATCCTTGACGACGACGACCCGCCGACGATGGACATCGCCGGACCGGGATCGGTTGCTGAGGGTGACTCGGGGACGACGAGCTTCGACTTCACAGTCACGCTCGATGCTCCCAGCGAGAAGACCGTCACCGCCCAGTATGACTCGTCCGACGGTACTGCGGATTCCGCCGGCTCGGACGCGACCATCGGCGACTTGGACTTCACTGCGGCAGCAGTGCAGACCGTGACGTTCGTGGCGCTCGACACGTCGGAGACGGTTTCCGTCCTCGTCAACGGTGACGACACGGAAGAAGGGGACGACACGTTCGATGTCGTCCTAAGCGTCCTCAGCAACGCTACCTCCGGCACGCTGACGGACACCGCTACCATCACCGACGACGATCCTACGCCGACAATCTCAGTCGACGATGCCGCCGCCGCGACCGAGGGGGCCGATCTCGCGACTGACACACAGACGTTCACCGTGAGCCTGTCCAACCCCACGGCGCTCAACACCGTCACCGTTACCGCGGCGACGACCGACAGCACAGCGACAGACGAGAACACTGACGGCGACTTCGATGCCGTCTCGACGCTCCTGTCGTATGCCGTGGGTGAGACGAGCAAGAGTGTGGATGTGACGATCAACGGGGACGACAAAGACGAGGGCGACGCCGAGAGCTACTCCCTCACCCTTTCCGGCCCCACAAATGCCTCGATCCTGGACGGCTCTGGTCTCGGAGTGATCACTGACGATGACGATCCGCCAGTCATCACGATCGACAGCCCAACCGCTGTCGACGAAGGCGCTGATGGTGACCCGGCCGGCGCGATCGACTTCACGGTCACACTGTCGAACCCGTCAGCCTTCACAGTCACCGCTGCCTACACGACGACAGACGGCGCCGACGGCGACACGACGCTCAACGCGACGTCATCGAACGCCGGAGCGGCTGGTGACGCAGACTACAACGCGGCTGCGGGCACGGTGTCGTTCGATCCCGAGGTGCTGACGCAGACGATCAGCGTCGCGATCAACGGCGACGACGTCGACGAGGGTGCCAGCCAGAGCTTCAGCGTCGACCTGAGCAGCCCGGCCAATTCCACGATCGGCACAGCGTCCGGCACGGGGACGATCACCGACGAGGAAGCGACGCCGACGGTGGACATCGCCGACGTGACGGTGGCCTTGGAGGGCGGGAGCGGCGTGCCGCAGAGCGCATCGCCGGTTCTGACGCTTTCGGGCGAGAGCGAGTTCACGCTCACAGTCGACTACGCGACGTCTGACGGCACGGCGACAACTGCGGACGGCGATTACACCGCAGGCGGAGCCACCGTGACCTTCGTCGGGGGAGACACGAGCGAGACGATCGACGTGACGGTGGACGGCGACGACAAGGACGAGGACGACGAGACCGTCACGGTCACCTTGTCGAGCCACTCCACGAACCTCGACGCTGGCGACAGCACCGCCACGATCACCATCACCGACGATGACCTGCCGCCGACGGTCTCGGTGAGCGACGAGGTGCTTGTGGCCGAGGACGCCGCGCTGACGACGACCGACATGACGTTCACGGTGTCCTTGGATGCCGAGAGCGGCAAGACCATCACCATGGACTACGCCACGGCGGACGGCACGGCGACGCTGGCGGACGGCGACTACTCGTCGGCATCCGCTTCGCTGACGTTCAGCCCGGGCGACACGTCCAAGAGCGTGGTCGTCACGGCCAATGGCGATGACAAGGACGAGGACGATGAGTCGTTCTCGCTCGACGTGTCGAACATCGTCAATGGCCTGAACGACCCGGCAACCGCCAGCGGAACCGGCACGATCACCAACGACGATGTGCCGCCGACGATGTCCATAGCGGACGCGCTGGTGACAGAGAACGAGGCGGGCACGACGGTGGACGTTACCGTCAGCCTGAGTGGAGCCAGTGGCCGGGAGATCACCGTCTCCTACGCGACGTCCGATGACACCGCGACGTCGGCCGACGGCGACTACACTCCCGACGGGCCGACGACACTCACATACGCCTCGGGCGAGACGCTCAAGACCATCACGCTCGCGATTGGTGGCGACACCAAGGACGAGCCGGACGAGTCGTTCGACGTGACGCTCAGCGGTGAGACGAACGCCACCATCACCGACGCGCTAGTAGATGGCGTTGCGGTCGTGACCATCAACGACAACGACGCGCCGCCGACTGTCTCGGTCGCGGACATCGCGGTCGACGAGGGCACTACCGGGGCGACGGCGACGGCGACCGTCACCGCGACGCTGAGTGAGGTGAGTGGCAAGGACATCACGGTGCAGATCGACACCGCCGACGGCACGGCGACGACGGCGGACTCGGACTACACCGCGGTGACTGCCGGTTCGATCACGATTCTCGCTGGCGCGGCCGATGGAACGGCCGACATCGACGTCATTGGCGATGTGACCGACGAGGGCGACTCCGAGGCGTTCACCGCGACCATCAGTGGTGGCACAAACGTCACGGTGGATGCGGCGGACACCGCCACTGTCACCATTACCGATGACGATGACCCGCCGGTGATCTCGATCGCCGACGTGTCCGTGGACGAGGGTGACGACGGCGCGGCCTCGGCCGCAGTCGCAGTCACGTTCTCGAACCCGAGCGCATCCACGGTGGACGTGAACTACGTCACTGGCGATGGGACGGCGACGACCGCGGACTCCGACTACACGTCGGTGTCCTCGACGACGCTCTCGTTCGCCCCTGGCGTCGTGACGCAGGACATCACGGTGGACGCCACCGGCGACACCACCGACGAGGTGGACGAGGCGTTCACGGTCACGCTCAGCGGCCCCGTAAACGGGACGCTGGACCCGGGGACCGACAACGCAGCCGGCGCGAACCACATCGGCACGGTCACAATCACCAACGACGACACGCCGCCAGTAATCTCGGTCGGCGACCCGACGGCCGCCGAGGAGGACACGGTGGGGTCGATCGAGTTCACGGTAACGCTGACGAACGCGAGTTCCTCGGCAGTGACCGTCGACTTCGTCACCGCTGACGGCACGGCCGAGTCCGACGGCGCAGCGGCCGCGGGCGGCAGCGACTACACCACGACGTCGGGCACGCTCACGATCCCAGCGGGGACGACCAGCGACTCGACGACGATCGCCGTCCCGGTGACATCGGATACGACCGACGAGTCGGACGAGACGTTCACCGTGACGCTGAGCGCGCCTGCCGGCGGGTCCAGTGGCGCGCCGACGCTCGACGGCGCCGCGACCACGGCGACCGCGACGATCACCGACGACGACATCGCGCCGTTGGTGTCCCTGGCGGACATCTCCGTGGACGAGGACGACGCGATCAGCGCGTCCGGCACGGTGACGGCGACACTGTCCAACACGAGCGACCAGACGGTCACAGTGGCGTATGCCACGGCCGACGGCACGGCGAAGACCGCGGGCGACGACTACACGACCGGCGGCGGGACCGTGACGTTCAGCGCCGGGGCGACGTCCCAGACGTTCGACGTGTCGGTGCGTGGCGACTTCAAGGACGAGGATGACGAGACCTTCACGGTCGGTCTGAGCAGTCCGACGAACGCCACGGTGGACACGGCGGCTGACAACGGCAATGCGGTGGATAACAGCACCGCGACGGTGACAATCGTCGACAACGACCCGGTGCCGACGGTGTCGATCTCCGACCCGATCTCGCAGTCGGAGCCGTCGTCGGCGAAGGTCGTCAACTTCGCGGTGACCCTATCCGCCGCCAGTGGCCGCTCAGTGAGCGTCGACTACGCGACGGCCGACGGCACCGCCGAGGACGAGAACCTCGACGGTGACTATGACGCCGCCGCGGGAACACTCACGTTTGCCGAGGGACTGACTTCCCTCAGTATCCCGGTGACCGTCAACCCAGACAGCAAGGACGAGGATGACGAGACGTTCACCGTGGTCCTCAGCGGAGAGGTCAACGCGACGCTTGACACCGCAACGGGTGAATACACAATCGCCGACAACGACGCTGAGCCGTCGCTGAGCATCGACAGTCCCACGGTGGTCGAAGACGACCCCGCAGGGGCCGCGACGTTCACCGCGACTCTCGGCGCCGCAAGCGGACGCATTGTGACCGTTGGGTACACGACGGCGGACGATACCGCGGTCGCGCCCGGCGACTACACCGCCACGGCGGGGACGTTAACCTTCGCCCCTGGAGAGGTGTCGCAGACGTTCGACGTCCCGGTCGTCGCGGACGCTCTCGATGAGGACGACGAGTCGCTGACGCTGACGCTCACCGACGGGGTCAACGTGCAGCTCGCGTCGAGCAGCGCGACGGCCACCATCACGGACGACGACGACGCTCCGAACCTGAGTGTCGGCGACATCACCGTGACAGAGGGCAGCAGCCTTGAAGCCGTGTCGCCGACCTCGGCGTCCTTCGTGTTCACACTCGACGCGGCGAGCGGCAAGGACGTTGCCGTGGACTATGCGACAGCCGACGGCTCCGCCGAGGACGAAAACGGCGGCGGCGACTATGAGGCAGCGTCCGGGACGCTCACCATCGCAGCCGGCGCCCTCACAGGCAGCGTCGACGTCAGCGTGTCCGCCGACTACGACGACGAACCCGACGAGACGTTCGTCGTGGCCGTCAGCAGCGTGACCAACGCGACGGCGACGGCGCTATCGGCGACCGCAACCATTGCCGATGACGATGAGCCGCCGCTCACGGTGACGGCCCCGTCGAGTGCGTCCGACGGTCAGGATGTGACGGTCTCCGCCGAGATCATCCTCCCGATCTCGAGCGTAACGGGCGCGACGTTGTATCACTCTGAGGGTGGTGACGCGTCGTTCGACGTCGTGACCTTCACCAACACCACTGGCAACACGTGGACGGCGGACATCTCCGGAACGTCGGTCACGATGCGCGGTCTCGTCTGGTATGTGGAGGTCACGGATGACCTCGACGCCGGACGGACATTCAACGAGAACACGTTCTCAACGCCTGGCTACATCCCGGTGAACGGCAGCGTGGACATGTCGCTTGCGACGATGACCACGTCGCCCAACATCTGGAACGTCGTTGGGCCGCCCGTGTCACCCGACAGCACCTCCATGGCCTCGACGTTCGACAACGGGGACGGCGGGTTCATAACGGAGTGGTTCGGGTGGCGCTGGAACGCGGGCACGCAGGAGTGGGAAGTCCCCGAGTCCCTCGGTGACTCCACGCCGGTGTCGACCGATGGGTTCGAGACGGGCAAGGGTTGGTTCGTGGCCGTCATCGGAGACGGGGCCGCTGAGACGCGTTCGGTGACAGGGCAGTCGGTCGACCCGACGACGCGCTACGCGCTGCCGTTGAGTTCCGGCTGGAACCTGCTGGCGAATCCGTTCAATTTCTCGGTTGCATGGTCGGACTCGACGATCCGCGCGTCCGTTGGCAACTCAGAAGCCTCGCCGACGTTCCACCTCCTTAACAGCAATGGCGCTGTGGATAACCGGCTCATCTACCTCGACACCAGCACGCAGACGAGCGTGACGCGGCTGTCGAGCGAGACATCCGACCCCTACTCCGTGCCGGCAGGGCAGGCGTTCTGGTTCCTGTCGAACCAGAGCGGCGAGCTCCTTATCCCGGCAACCGAGACGGTCGCGGCGCCAGGTGGGCCGCTAGCGCCCACGGCTGTGAAGCCTAAGGGTGACTGGCGCGTGTTTGTGAACGCCGCCTCCGAGTTCGGCTCGGACCAGGCGCAAGCGATCGCCGCGCGGGACACCAAGTCGGCGGGCTCCGGCAGCCTCAGCTACGTGAAGGCGCCGAGCTTCCCCGGCAGCAAGGTTCCCCGCGTTACCCTCGTGAACCCCGAGGCCAACGGCGCGATGGCGCGTCTCAACAGCGACGTGCAGTCGGTTGGCGACGAGATGGTGTGGCTGGTCGACATCGCCAACGGCGATGGCGCTGTGCTGAGCTGGCGGACGGTTGATGTGCCTGCGGACTACGATCTGCAGTTGGTCGACCTGACGTCAGAGCGTACCATCGATCTGCGGCGCGACGCGCAGCTCAGGCTGGAAGGCTCCGGGTTCGACTCGCGGCAGTACGCCCTCAAGGCGATCAAGCGCTACATCCCCGATGTAACGCGGCTGCTGCCGAACTACCCGAACCCGTTCAACCCCGAGACGTGGATTCCGTTCGAGCTGGCGGAGGAGTCGGAAGTGTCCATCGCCATCTACGGTCTACGTGGCGAGGTCGTCCGGCGTCTGGAGCTGGGCAGGATGCGCGAGGGCGGTTACGTCACGCGCGAGCAGGCCGCGCACTGGGACGGTCGCAATGCCCTCGGTGAGCAGGTCGCGAGCGGGGTCTACGTCTACGAGATCAAGGCTGGTTCCCACATTGAGCGCCGCCGACTGGTGGTCCTCAAGTAGCCCGCCTCTCACACCAGACACGACGCGAACACCCCCGACGGAATCCGTCGGGGGTGTTTCGCGTACGTCATCCGCTGCCGCGTATGCGGCGTGGCGTCCGAGAGACCCGTCGGCCGGCAGAGAAGCAGGCGCGCTCGGACGCGACCGTGCCGCGTGCAGGCGGTTGCGCCCGAGCCGGTTTGGCGAGGAAAGAATGAAGAAAAAAAGAAAAGAAAAAGAAAAGAGAAAAG
>Ga0066627_1355460_pt1 | contig 19779 bp, 1 predicted proteins | sample SaaInl4_135m_RNA_FD_62653 | JGI IMG/M metagenome (GOLD analysis project Ga0066627, IMG submission 62653) | Marine microbial communities from expanding oxygen minimum zones in the Saanich Inlet - SI054_135m_RNA (Metagenome Metatranscriptome) | ecosystem: Environmental > Aquatic > Marine >...
CGGCGGGGACGGCCGATGAACATCCCGCCACGCCGGCAGTTTAGGTGTAGGCGCCGCTGCTCGCGCAATAACGCCGCCGCGCGAGGACGCTTTGGGAGGGGTTCCCACACTCCGGGCCGACGCGACAGGTGTCGCGCCCCGGTATTCCTGGCTCATTCTTACGATATGTCACGACCGTCGGACGTCGCAGGTTGACAGACCGCGACGAGTCGTCGGGGGTTGCGCGCGGCTAGACACTAGTCTAGGCTGTGCGTTCGTGGCGCAGAACGGCTATAGGACACGGCGACGAGATGAAACAGCGCGATGAGGCACACGTATATGGAGCGGGCAGTAGTGGGTAAGTCGCGCCCGGTTACGGATCGATTCAACAGATTTTCAGAGCGAGCGCTCATGCATTCGACCAGTGATTCCGCCAGTGACTCAGATACCACAGACCTTAGCATCTCAAGGGGGCATAAGGTGGACCGCAAGATGGCCTTGTCTTCACGCAACGACGGCCGGCGACTATGGCGCGGCTTTGCGTTTGCAGCGCCGGTATTTCTCGCGTTTGCAATGATCTCCGCGACGGCGTTCGCGCAGACGTTTACGATAGCCGACGCGTCTTTTGACGAGACCAGTGCGCCTGGTACCGTAAGTTTCACCGTGTCGCTGTCGGAAGACCCTGGGGTCAACACGTACACTGTCGACTATGCCACCAGCGACGCGACCGCTGCGGATGGCAGTGACTACACGGCCGCTACCGGCACGCTGACGTTCACGTCGGGCATCACGTCTCTCACTGTAGATGTCACCGTGGCGACGGACGCGACCGACGAGGTGGACGAGACGTTCGTCGTGGACCTCTCCAACGCGACCGGCGGATCGAGCATCGGCTCGAGCCAGGCTACCGGGACAATCCTCGACGACGACGGGCCCAACATCACGATCACGGACTACACGGTCACCGAAGCCGGCACGGCTGAGTTTTACGTGCAGCTGAGCGCCACCAGTCCTCAGACCATCACGGTGGACTACGCCACGGCAGATGTCACCGCCGTGGCCACTGCAGGCGACTACACGGCAGCGACCGCCACGACCCTCACGTTCTCGTCTGGGCAGCAGAACAAGATCGTGTACATCGTCACCGGGTCCGATACGACTGATGAAGGTGTTTCCGGGACGGTCGACTCGGAGACGTTCTCCGTCCTCCTGAGCAACGCCGACAACGGCACGATCACCAGCGCGACCGGTACCGGTACCATCACTGATGATGATGAGCCACCGACGGTGTCCGTCACTGCCGACGGCGCGGCGACGGCGTCGGAAACTGACGGCACAGCAACTGCGGACTTCACGTTTACTGTGGCCTTGGCGGCTGCGAGCGAGAAAGACATCACCGTCACGTACTTCGTGAACGACGGCACGGCGACGACCGCTGACGCGGACTACGTCGACCACGACGATAACGCGACGGCGACGTCACTGGCGTTCGCCGCTGGCGACACCAGCAAAACCGTCACAGTGGTCGTCAATGGCGATGACACGGACGAGAACTCCGAAGCGTTCACAGTCGACATCGATTCTGCAACCACCGACCTGGGTTCCAGCGTCGATAGCGCCCCGGTTGTGAGCAGCAGCCAGGCGACTGGCACGGTCACCAACGATGACTCGCCACCGGACATCACCGTCGCCACGCCAACGTCGGTCGATGACGACGGGACGAACCTGACGTTCACCGTCAGCATGTCGAACCCAAGCTCGGCGTCCGTCACCGTGGACTACGCGACCTCCGATGATACGGCGACGACCGCGGACAGCGACTACACGTCGAATTCCGGCACGCTCACGTGGGCAGCCGGCGACAGCTCCGATCAGACCGTGACGGTTCTCGTGACGTCCGACACGAAGTACGAGGTCGATGAAGCCGTCACCTTCACTCTGAGCAACCGCACGGGCGGCGTCAGCGGCGACTCGACTATCAACAGCACGACCACGCAGGCCGTGTCTGGCACGATCACCAACTCCGACAGTGTGCCGACGGTGTCCGTGACCGACTACGCGGAGAACGAGAGCAACGACGGCACGTTCGAGTTCACGACCGCGCTGTCAAACGCGTCGTACCAGGCCATCACGGTGGATTACGACACGACCGACGGCACCGCGACCACCGCTGACAGCGACTACACGGCTGTGGTGTCCGGCGGCCTGACATTCTCTGCTGGCAACACGACGCCGGACGCCGCGCTGAGCGTCACCGTCGGTGGCGACCTTAAGAATGAGGACGACGAGACGTTCACGGTTACGCTGAGCAACCCCGCCAACGCCACGTTGGACAGCAGCAACACGCTCAGCAATACGTCGGGGACGAATTCGACGGCGACAGGGACGGTCACGAACGACGATGGCGTGCCAACCGTGTCCATCGCTGACGTAACGGAAGACGAAAACAACGACGGCACCATCTCCCTGGTGGTGTCTCTCACCGCGACTTCCTCCGACGCGGTAACCGTTGACTACACGACGACCACGACCGCAGGTTCGGCTACCGCCGGAGTGGACTTCACCGCCGCCACGGGCACCCTGACGATCGCGGCAGGCGACAGCAGCGGGACCGTCGACATCACGGTCGCGGGTGACACCACGAACGAGGACGACGAGACGTTCGTCGTTACCCTCAGCAACGCGGATCTCAACGGCACGACTCTGACGATCACCACCGACGAGGGCACCGGCACGATCGGCAACGACGACAATGTTTCGCTGTCCATCGCTGCCGTCTCGGGCAACGAGGACGATGGCGCGATCACCGTCACCGTCAGCACCGCCAACAGCGTCACCAGTGACACCGCGATCGGCTTCACCGTCAACACCGTCGATGGAACTGCGACGACGGCGGACAGCGACTATACTGCGATCACCGCTGACTCGTCGAATGAGATCGCAATAGGCGCCACGAGCGCCACGTTCTCGTTCACGCCGACGCTCGACACGACGTTCGAGGGCGACGAAACGGTCACGATCCGCCTAAGCAGCGCCACGGGTGGCGCCGACACGGGTCCGATCTTCACGTCGACTCTCGATGCGACGGGTCCAGAAGACGCCACAGCGACGATCACGAACGACGACACCGCGCCCACTGTATCCATCGTCGACGCGAGCGCCGCCGAGACCGCGTCCGACGTGCAGTTCACGGTCTCCCTGTCCGCGGCAAGCGACGTGGACGTAACGGTGGCGTACGCGACCACCGCCGGGACCGGAACTGCATCCACTGACTACACGACCACCTCCGGCACGCTGACGATCAGCGCTTCCGCCACAACCGGCACGATTGACGTCCCGATCCTCGCCGACGCGCTCTACGAGGCGGATGAGACGTTCACACTTACTCTGAGTAGCCCGACCAACTCGACGCTCGACACGTCCAACAACGGCAACACGTCCACGGACGCGAGCATCGCTACGGGGACCATCACCAACGACGACGCCGTACCTACTATCGCGATTGACGATGTAGCGTCCGGGGAAGCCGACGGCACCGCCGTGTACACGCTGACACTGAGCGCGGTGAGCGGGCTGGACGCGACGGTTGCCTATGCCGTGACGTCGGGAACCGCTACGGCTGGCACCGACACGGGCGCGGCGACTGACGATGACAGCTCCACGTCCGACGGCACAGCCACATTCACGGCTGGCGACACCGAGGTCGTCGTTACCGTAGTGATCACGGACGACGCCATTGACGAGGTCGTGGCAGCGCCCGAGGCGTACACGATCGCTCTGTCGGGCGCCACCAACGCCACGACAAGCGACACCGGCGCCGGTACGATCACCGACAACGACGCCACACCGACGATCTCCATCGACGACGTGACGCAGGCTGAGGACACCGAGCCGTTCACGTTCACGATCACGCTGTCGGCCGAATCCGACGAAGTCGTCACCGTAGACTACGCGATCAACAACGGCACCGCGTCGAGTGGGGACAGCGACTTCTCCACCACCCTCGTCGACAACGACTCGTCCACCGGCGATGGCACCGCGACGTTCCCCGCCGGCACGACAACGGTCACGGTCGCCGTCTCCGGCACGACGGACACCAAGGACGAGAGCGACACCGAGACGTTCACGATCGACCTGACGAACGTGACGTCGTCAGTGTCCAGCGCGGTGACGATCGCTACCGCCCAGGGCACAGGCACGATCACCGATGACGACGCTTCGCCAACCATCAGCATCAACGACGTCACGACAACGAACGAGTCGGACACCGCAGTCTTCACGATCAGCCTGTCGGGCTCCAGCGGTCAGACAATCACCGTTGACTACGCCATCAACGATGCCACCGCGACCGTGCTTGGCTTGGACTACTCAGGCACGTTGGTGGACGACGACTCCACCACGGGGGATGGCACAGCTACGTTCACTGCGGGTGACACCGAGGTGACCGTCACCGTGACGACGAACGAGGATGCCGCGGACGAGGTCAACGAGACGTTCACGATCGACCTGACGAATGCGGCGAACGCGACGATCAGCGGCGCGCAGGGCACCGGCACGATCACGGACGATGACGTGACGCCGACGATTTCGGTGGACGACGTCACCGTGACGGAGGGCGACACTAGCGGCACAACAAGCGCGGTGTTCACGATCACTCTGTCGGCGCCCAGCGGCAACGACGTCACCGTCAACTACTCGGTGTCCGACGGCACGGCTACAACATCTGACAGCGACTTCTCGTCCGCGCTGACTGACGACGACGCCAGCACCAGCGATGGCGTGGCGACGTTCGCGGCCGCCGTCAATGACGATCCAGCCAACGGCGATACGACCGTGCAGGTCACCGTGCTGGTGAACAAGGACGACACCGACGAAGCCACTGAAACGTACAGCCTGAACCTGTCGAGCGCGTCTGACGCAACGATCAGCGGCTCCACGGGGACCGGGACGATCACCACGGATGACACCGCGCCGACCATCGCGGTCGATAACATCACGATCACCGAGGGCGCCAGCGGCACGACCACAGGCGACTTCACGGTCTCCCTGTCGAACGCGAGTGATACCGCCGTCGGGGTGACTTACGCCCTCGCCGACAACGTCGCGGCGGCCGCAAGCGACTACTCGTCGACCGGTGCGGAGTCGGACGCCTCCAGTGGCGATAGCACCGTCACGTTCGCAGCCGGCGAGACCTCGCATACCGTCACCGTCACGGTGAACGGTGATGTGGTGAACGAGGCGGATGAAATCTTCAACATCGACCTGACCAGTCCTACTGGCGGGAACAATGGCTCCGCGAGCATCTCCGACGCCCAGGGCGACGCCACGATTAACAACGACGACACCGTCGAACTGTCCATCGCCGCCAACAGCGGAAATGAGAGCAGCGGCACGTTCACGTTGACCGTTACCGCAACAAACCCAACCGACACGGCGATTACGTTCGATGTCGACACGGTAGACGGCACCGCCACGACGGCGAACAGCGACTACACCGCCATTTCGACGGTGCAGCACACCATCGCTGGCGACAGTTCGGCGACGACTACCACCGTCACCGTGACGCCAACAGCCGACACGATCAACGAGGACGACGAGACGGTCACGATCAGCCTGTCCAACCTCGCGGGCGGGGCGGACAGCGCGGTGACGTTCGCTGCCACCAGCGACACGACCGGGCCCGAGACCGCCACGGCGACGCTCACCAACGACGATGTGCTCGCGTTGGAAATCGGCGACGACACGTCCACCAACGAGACCGACGGGACGATGACGTTCACCGTCATCCTGGCCTCGGGCGGGACAATGACCAGTGACGCGGACGTCACCGTCAACTACTCGACCGCGGATGTGACCGCAAACGACGGTGTCGGCGACAGCGGCACGGGCGTCACGGACTACACCACTGACGGCAGCGACGACGACGGCGGGACCGTCGGGACGCTGACGATTGAGGCTGGCACCGCGTCCGGCGTCATCACCGTAGCCTTCGCCGACGACTCGATCAATGAGGCGGACGAGACGTTCAGTGTCGTCCTCGACACCGTTGGGGGCGGGTCTGGCACCGGCAACGGCATCACCACCGCCACCGGCACCGGCACCATAACCGACGACGACAGCGTCGAGTTCTCCGTGGACGATGTCACGGTCACAGAAGCTTCGACCGCGACGTTCACGATCAGCGTGGACAACGCGAGTGATGCCGATATGACGGTGACGTACACAACTCAGGACGGCGTGGCGACCACCGCCAACAGTGACTACACCGCCGCGACCGGAACCGCCGTCGTCCTCGCCGCTGGCAGCACGTCAATGACCGTTGACGTGGTGACGACGGGAGACTTGATAAACGAGGACGATGAGACGTACTCCATGTTCATCGCGAGCGTGGGTGGCGGAAACTCAGCCAACAACAACACCGTCGCGTCAACGGGCGGCACCACGGACAACACCGGCGCCGGCATCATTACCGACGACGACGACGTGCTGCTGTCCATCGACGACGTTACAGTCAACGAAGAAGACGGCACAGCGACGTTCACGGTCACGTCCAGCAGTCCCACCGACAACGCCGTGACTGTCGACTACGACACGGCGAGCGGGACCGCAACGGACGGCACGGACTACACGAACATCACGGGCGGCACCGCGACAATACTCGGTGACTCCAGTGACACTACGTTCACGTTCACCGTGTCCATCACGGACGAAGCCACCTTCGAAGCTGATGAGACCTACACGGTGACTCTGGACACGCTGACTGTGGCCGGCGGCAACGACGGCACGGCGAACCAGGTGGCGCTCGACACAACCAACCCGGGCAACATCTCTGGGGACGCGAGTGTCGGCACGGGCACCATCACGAACACCGACGCCGCGCCGGTCATCACGGTGGCGGCTGGCTCCGGCACGGAAGCCGGCAACATCGACTTCGTGGTCTCCATCGACAAGGCGCCGACGTCGGGTCTCGACGCGGTCGTCACATACGCCGCAGCCGATAGCACCGTGGCGTCCGCCACCTCGGCGACCGACTACTCGACGACGGAAACCGACGATGATGGCAACGCGGACAGCGGCACGCTGACCTTCACGAGCGCTGGCGCCGGGGGGGACCTCACGATCTCCGTGCCGTCCACCGCTGACACGATCGACGAGAACAATGAGACGTTCACGTTGACGCTACTCGGCGCGGGACTCTCGAACGCCACGTTCACCGGGGCGTCTGTCGCCGACATCACTGAGACCGGGACGATCACCGACGACGACGATGCGCCGCAGTTCCAGATCACGGACGTTGCCGTAACCGAAGGCACGGACGCGACGGTGGTGTTTACGATCGACATCACGGCGGTCAACGGCACCACCGCGAGCGCCCTCGTCCCGACGGTCGACTACGTCGTTGCCGACGGCACCGCGACTGCCGCGAGCGAGTCCGACTACACGTCGGGCAGCGTAGTCGATAACGACGCAGCCACGACCGATGGCGTCGCCACGTTCGCGGACGAGTCTACGACAAGCGTCACGGTGACCGTCCCGCTCGTGGATGAAAGCACCGACGAATCCGCCGAGACGTTCACGGTAACCATCGGTGGCGTCACGTTGACCAACGCCAGCGTCGACGCGACGAACGCCCCGACCAACGCCGTCAGCGGCGCGGTCGCAACGGCGACGATCACCGACGATGACAACACGCCGACGGTAACCGTCGCTGACATCACAGTCGCCGAGAACGCTGGGACGACGATGGACTTCGTCATCACTCTCAGCAACGCGAGCGAACTCGTCCCGTCCATCGACTGGAAGTTGACGGACGTTACGACGACGAGCGGCACGGACTACACCGCCACGTCTGCGAACGCGGTCACGTTCAGCGAGACCGAGACATCGAAGACGATCTCTGTCACGGTCACCAACGACACCATCGACGAGACGGCATCGGAGACCTTCACCTTCGAGGTGGACCGGAACGACGCAAATCTGAGCGGCGGGACCATCGGCTCGTTTGATGTGGTGTCCACGGAGGCCACGGGAACGATCACCGACGACGAGGCCGCGCCCACTATCACCGTCAGCGACGCCACGTTCGCCGAGGCGGCCGGGGCGACCACGTACACCGGCACGGAGATATTCCTGAGTCACGGGAGTGACACGGACATCACCGTCGACTACGTCGTGAATGACGGCAGCGGGTCCTCGACGTTCAACGCCGTGGACACCGAGGACTACACCGATACAAATGGCACGCTGACGTTCAGCGCTGGCACGACGGTACCTGCGGCGGACCTCGCGATCACCATCGGCCAGGACACGAAGGACGAGAACGACGAAGGCTTCGACATCGTCTTCTCCAATATCCTAGGCGGCGTCGCGGCTAGCACGGAGACGTTCGCTGTTGATGGCACCGCTGCCATCACCATCACGGACGACGACGCAGCGCCGACCGTGGGCATCGCAGCGGTGACGCAGGCGGAGGCGGGCGGCAACGCGGTCTTCACCGCGACCTTGACGGCGATCAGCGGCAAGACGGTCCAGGTCACCATCGACACGGCGGCTGGCGACACCAATGCAGCCACCGCTGGCACGGACTACACCGCTCTGTCCTCGTCGACGATCACCTTCGGAGCCGACAGCGACCAGACGAAGCAGTTCTCCGTTGTCGTCGCCGACGACGCCATCGACGAAGAAGACCAGGAATACAAGGTCGTCGGTAGCAGCTTCGTAAACACGTCGGAGGCCGTCACCGGCGACGCGACTGCCGTCGGAACGATCACCGACGATGATGCTGCGCCGCTCGTGTACGTGCAGGACATCACGCAGGCGGAGACCGAGGCGTCGCAGACGTTCGACTTCGCTGTCACGCTGGATAACACCGCCAACGGCGGTAGCAATCCCGGCGTGAGTGAGAAGGCCATCACGGTCGCCTACGACACCAGTGCGGGCGACAGCGAACCCGCTACGGCGGGCACGGACTACACGGCGGCGTCCGGCACGTCCGTGAGCATCGCTGCGGGAGTGAGTTCGGCAACGGCGGCCATCACCGTGGCCGGTGACACGACCGACGAGGCAGACCAGGAATTCAAGGTCACGCTGAGCGGCCCGACGAACGCCACGTTGGACACCAACAACGACCTCGCCAACGGGTCTGGGGCGGACAACATCGCCGTCGGGACCATCACCGACAACGACGCCGCGCCGACGATCGCCGTCGACGACATCACCATCCTGGAAGTCACCGCCGGCTCCGCGGGCACCGTCACAGGCGACTTCTCAATCACGATCTCCGAGGCGAGTGAGTTCGACGTCACAGTCGACGTCGCGACGTCCACGACGGACGCGACGTCCGGCACTGACTTCGACGCCGTCACGACGACGACGGTCACTATCTCCGCGGGGGATGCCGACAATACCGAGGCTGTCACGGTCACGGTGAACGGCGACGACACGGACGAGGCGAACCAGACCTTCAACCTCGACCTGACGAACGCTACGACGACCGGTAGCACGCCGACGATCTCGGACGCCACTGGCGTCGCGACGATCACCGACGAGGACGCCGCGCCGGGCATCAGCATCGACGACATTACAGTCCTGGAATCGGCCGCCGGGGCATCCGGCACGGTCCCAGGGACGTTCGCCGTCACCCTTGACGCCGCGAGCGAGCAGATCATCACGGTGGACTTCGCCGCAGCGACGGGGACGACGAACGGTGCCACTGTTGCAGCTGACTTCGCAACGACGTCTGGGACGGTGACGTTCTCGGCGGGGGACCAGTCCGAGGCGGTAGCTGTCACCGTAAATGGCGACACCACCGACGAGGAAGACCAGACCGTCGAGGTCACGCTCAGCAACCCGGCGTCCGCAAGCGGAGACACGCCAGCGCTGACGGTATCCGTCGGCACGCTGACGATCACCGACGACGATGCTGCGCCGAATGTCTCCGTGCAGGACGCGAGCGTGACCGAGGGCGCGACGGGCGCCACGGCAAGCTTGACGCTGACGGTCGTACTCGACGCGGTGAGTGAGAAGAGCGCGACCGTTGACTACGCGATCGTCGATGTGACGACCGCCACCGCTGGCACACTGGCGGCTGGTGGGGCGGACTACAGCGCGACGATCACCGAGTCGGACGCGGACGCGACCGCCGGCACGATCACGTTCGCCATTGGCGAGACCAGCCACACCGCGATCGCGACGGTCAGCGGCGACGACACAGATGAGGGAACGTCCGAGACGCTCACCTTCACGCTGAGCAACCCCAACGCCAACGCGACGCTGGATACCGGCAACGACCACACGAACGCGTCGGGCGCGGATAACATCGCGACCGGCACGATCACCGATGACGACGCCACGCCGATCATCACGTTGGCGGATGTTACCATCGTGGATGAGGACAACGGCGCCAGTAACTCGCAGACCTTCGCGCCGACGCTGGACCACCCCAGTTCGTCAACGATCACCGCCAACTACACTGTGGCGGCGGGTACGGCGAGCACCACGGCGGACTTCACAGCCGCGACTGGGACGATCCAGTTCACTGCGGGGAACACCGCTGCTGACGCCGACATCGCGGTCACGCTGACCGACGACTCCGTGTACGAAGGCGACGAGACCTTCACGGTCAGCCTCGACACGGCAACCAACTCGGTGTTCAGCGACACCAGCGACACTACCGGGCCAGAGGTGTCCACCGCTACGATCACCGACGACGAAGCCGCACCGACGATCTCCATCGGCGACATCACCGTCGCTGAGGGCGATTCCGGCACGGCTACCTTCACGTTCGTGGTAACGGCATCGTCACCTGCGACCCAGGCGATCACAGTTGTTCACACCGTCACCGACGGCACTGCCGTTGACGCCAGCACCGCTGGCCCCGGCGACGGCACCGATGACTTCGACTTCTCCGCCGGAACAGTCACCATCCCGGGCGACAGCTCGACGACCACCGCGACCATTACGGTCACGGCGAATGGCGACACGTTCTATGAGGATGACGAAACCTTTACGGTCGCACTGAGCAACGCGCTCCTCAATGGCGTGACATCGCTGACTATCACCGATGCGTCCGGGCTGGGGACCATCACCAACGAGGATCCCGCGCCGACCATCACCATCAACGATCCGACGGCTGCTGAGGCCACGGGCGCCATCGCCTTTACCATCACACTGTCGCAGTCGGTTGGCGCTGACGTCACGGTTGACTACGCGCTCATCGACGGTAGCGCGGTCGTCGCGGACATCGGGGGCGGCCCCGAGGACGGAAGCCTCGACTACGGCGCCGCCACCGACGACGACGCGTCAACCACCGATGGCACGGCCACGATTGTGGCGGGCAAGACCGCTGCGGTTGTCACGGTCGTCATCAACGACGACTCGGAGATCGAGAACGACGAGACGTTCGTGCTGAAACTCAGCAACCCCAACGGCGTGACGTGGACCGGCTACCCAACCATCTCGACCTTGGACGGGCTCGCCACCATCACCAATGACGACAACTCGTCGATCTCGATCGTAGACAAGACGGTGGTCGAGGGTGACAGCGGGATACAGACGGTCTACTTCACCGTCACGCAGAGCCCGTCTAATGTCGCCGACGCATCCGTGAACTACACCACTGCTGGCGTCACCGCCAGCAACGCCGGGGACTACACCGCGACATCCGGCACGCTGACGTTCCTCGCTGGCTCCACTCTGAAGACGATCCCGGTGGTCATTGCTGGTGATACTGTCGATGAAGGCACCGGTGCCGAGACGTTTACGCTGACGATCGACACGCCGGTCAACACAACGATCGACACGTCGGCCAACGGCAACGTGTCCGGGAACGCGAGTATCGCCACCGGGACGATCACCGACGACGACGCGCAGCCGACAATCACCATCGACAACCAGACGGTGACAGAGGGAGCGTCTGGGGCCACGGTGAACGCCGGGTTCACCGTCACGCTCTCCAATGGCACTGAAGTGGGCGACGTCACCATGACGTTTGATACCGCGGACAACACAGCTACCAGCGTGAGCAGCGACTACGTGTCGCAGTCTGCGCAGACGCTGACGATCGCGGCGTCCACGCCAGGAACCGTGAACACCACCGGCGCCATCACCATCGTCGTCAACGGTGACGACACGGATGAGGGCGATAGCTCCGACGACGGCGACTCGGACACCGAGACGTTCGACGTCAACCTCACGACCGGCAGTGACACCGTCAACACGTTGGTGTTCACCGACGCCTCCGGCCGCGTCACCATCACCGACGACGACGACCCGGCAGTGGTGTCTGTGGCTGATGTAACTGTCACCGAAGGGGCCGACGGCGCCACCGTGGTTGCGACATATACGATCAGCCTGACGCCCGCGAGCGGCAAGGCAGTCAGTGTCGACTACGCGACCGCGGCTAACACCGCAGTCTCGACGGACACCGATGCAGACGGCCACGCTGACGGCGACAGCGACTTCGTCGCCGCGAGCGGCAGTAAGACGTTCACCGTTGGGCAGAACGACCTGACGGTTGATGTCACCATCGTTGGTGATGATGTCGATGAGACCAGCACCGAGACGTATGCCTTCAACCTGACGAACCCCACCAACGCGACCCTCGGGTCCAGCGCGACGGGGACGATCACCGATGATGACGCCTCACCGACGGTTTCGATCGCCGATCAGACTGTCACCGAAGGGGCGTCAGCCACCACCGCAGCGACGTTCACGGTGTCTTTGGACCACGAGAGTGACACTGATATCACCGTCGACTACGTCACGGGCGATGGCACCGCGACGGAGTCCGGCGCTGCCGCGTCCGGCGGCGCTGACTACGACGCTCTCGCGTCCACCACGCTGACGATTCTCGCCGGCACGACGTCCAGCACGTTCGATGTCACCGTCAACGGTGACACGACGGACGAAGCCACCGAGACGTTCACGGCCACGTTGAGCGGCGAAACTGGCGGAGTTGGCGGCACGGGCGTCACGCTCGGTACGGCCGTCGGTACCGGAACCATCACTACGGACGACACCGCCCCGACGATCACCATCGCCAGCCCGACGGCGGAAGCCGAGACGGGCGGACCCGCGATGGAGTTCACGGTGAGCCTGTCGAACACCAGTGACGGCGCCATCACGGTCGACTACGCGACGGCCGACGGAGCCGACGGTGACACGACGCTGAACGCAGCGGCTGGCAGCGACTACACGTCGCAGTCTGGGACGGTCACCTTCGCTGCCGGCGCGTCGTCTGACGCGGTGACGATCGCGGTGCCGCTCACAGACGACAGCACAGACGAGGAAGACCAGTCCTTCACCGTGACTCTGACGGCGGCAAGCGAGACCGGTGGGACCAACGGGTCCGCCGCCATTGACGGCGCCAACGACACCGGGACCGGGACGATCACCGACGACGACGATCCGCCTACGGTGACGATCTCCGCGCCTTCCGCCACCGCCGAGGCAGATAGCGGCACGACTAGCTTCGTGTTCACGGTCGACCTCAGCGCAGCGAGCGAGAAGACCATCACCATGCAGGCGGACAGTGCGGACAACACCGCCACCGCAAGCGGCGCCGATCCAGCTGTTGGCGATGTCGACTACACTGCGGTCGTTGCCGGAGCGCTGTCGTTCGCTGCGCTGGACACCCAGGAAACCGTCACCGTTACCGTCAATGGCGACACGACCGAAGAGAACGACGAGACGTTCGACGTCGATCTCACGTCGCTCGTGAACGTCACGGCGTCGACCACGTCGGCGACCGCGACCATCACGAACGACGATGCGACGCCGTCCATCGCTGTCGATAACCCAACAGCCGTGACCGAGGGAGCTGAGGGAGCGTCCAGCACGCAGACGTTCACGATCAGCCTGTCGAACCCGACGGCGCTCGGCGCCGTCACCTTGGACCACGCTACCGACGACGGCGCGGCCACCTCGGCGGACCCAGACTACACTGCCATACCGACGACGCAGACCAGTTTCGCCATCGGCGAGACGAGCGCGACTGTCGCTGTGACCGTGCTGGGTGACGACAAGGACGAAGACACCAGCGAGGCTTACACCTTGCAGCTGTCGAACGCGTCCGGTGGCTCCATCACAGATGGCTCCGGCACAGGCACCATCACCGATGACGACGATCCGCCGACCATCTCCATCGACTCACCGACCGCGGTGACTGAGGGAGCGGACGGCACGTCAACGAGCATCGCATTCACGGTGACTCTGTCGAACCCGTCTAAGAACACCGTCACGGCGAACTACGCGACGGCAGATGTCGACGCGACGTCGTCCAACGCCAGCGTCACAGGTGACGCGGACTACGACGCCGCCGCCAGCACTGTCTCCTTCGCGGAGGAAGTGCTGACGCAGACGATCACGATCGCGGTCAACGGCGACGACGTGGACGAAGGCGCGAGCCAGACGTTCACGGTCGATCTGTCCAACCCCGCGAACGGGTCGCTTGCCACTGATGGCACGGATTCAGGGACGGGGACGATCACCGACGACGAGGTGACGCCAACTGTCGCCATCGCCGACGTCACAGTGGGCGCCGAGGGCGCCGCCAGCACGTCGCAGACAGCATCGCCGGCTCTCACCCTGACGGGTATCAGCGAATTCACACTTACTGCGGACTACGCCACAACTGACGGCACGGCGACGACCGCTGACGGCGACTACACAGCGGCCACCGGAACCGCGTCGTTCGCTCCGGGCGACACCACGGAAACGGTCGACTTGGCTGTGACAGTGGCGGGTGACGACCGGGATGAATTCGACGAGACGATCACCGTCACGTTGTCTAACCCGTCCGCCGAACTCTCCCTGGGGACCAGCACGGCGACAATCACCGTCACCGACGACGACGATCCTCCGACCGTCTCGGTCAGCAGTGAGACTCTTGGCGTGGAGGGCGCATCCACTACCGAGGCCGACATGACGTTCACCGTGTCGCTCGATGCCGTCAGCGGCAAGAGCATCACGATGGACTACGCCACGACGGACGGCACCGCGACCACGGCGGGTGGTGACTACAGCACCGCGTCCGCGTCTCTGACGTTCGCCGCTGGCGACACGTCCAAGAGTGTCGTGGTAACCGCCAACGGTGACGACCTCGACGAAGAGGACGAGGCGTATACGCTGGATGTCTCCAGCATCGTCAACGGCCTCAACACGACGGCAACCGGCACGGGCACGATCACCGACGACGATGATCCGCCCACCGTGTCGATCGGCGACGCGCTCGTTACCGAGGGCGACGTTGACACGACGGTCGGTGTGGCGGTGTCGCTGAGTGGCGCGAGCGGGAAGTCCATCACCGTGGACTACACCACGTCCGATGACACAGCGACGACGGCTGATGGCGACTACACAGCCGACGGCCCAACGACGTTGACATACGCCGCCGGCGAAACGCTGAAAACGATCACTCTCACTATCGGTGGGGACACGAAGGACGAGGACAACGAGTCCTTCGATGTCCTACTCAGTGGCGAGTCCAACGTCACGGTGCTGGATGACACGGGTGTCGTGTCCATCAACGACAACGACGCTCCACCGACGGTCTCGACCGTTGACGTCAGCGTCACCGAGGGCACGTCAGAGTCGACCGCGACCGCCACGGTCACCGCAACGCTGAGCGAAGTGAGCGGGAAGGCGATCACGATCCAGACGGACACGTCTGACGGGACTGCAACCACCGCCGACTTCGACTACGCGGCGATCACCGCCGGGTCCATCAGCATCGCCGCGGGTTCCTTGTCTGGCACCGCCGATGTCTACGTAAGCGGCGATATCACGGACGAAGGCACAGACGAAGCGCTGACGCTGACGCTCAGTAACGGATCGAACGTGACGATCGACTCCGGCTCCGACAACGGCAACGCCTCTGGCGCCGATAACGTCGCGACGGTGACGATCACCGACGACGACGATCCGCCTGTGATCTCCGTCGTCGATGCGTCCGTGACGGAGGGTTCCTCCGCCACGCTGACGGTCAGCTTCTCCAACCCGAGCGCGTTGCAGGTGGATGTGGACTACGCCACCGACGACGGCACGGCGACCACCGCTGACTCCGACTACACGTCGGTGTCCGCGACGACGCTGTCCTTCGCGGCGGGCGAGACATCGCAGGACGTCACCATCGACTCGACATCGGACACCACCGACGAGGTGGACGAGACCCTAACCGTCACGCTCAGCAACCCGTCTAACGGGACGCTGGACACCGGCGACGACCTGGGTAACGCCGCCAGCGCCGACAACGTCGCGACGGTGACGATCACCAACGACGACAACCCGCCGTCGGTCTACATCAGCGATCCAGCCGCGTCCGACGAGGACAGCGCTGGTTCCCTGGCGTTCACCGTGACGCTGTCCAACGCCAGTTCCTCGGACGTGACCGTAAACTACGCCAGCGCGGACGATACAGCCACGACAGGTGGCGCGTCGGCCGCAGGTGGCGCGGACTATACGGCGACATCCGGGACGCTGACGATCTCGGCAGGATCGACCACCGAGTCGACCACGGTTGCCGTGCCTGTTGGCGTCGACACCACGGACGAGTCGGACGAGACGTTCACGGTTACGCTGACGTCACCGGGTGGCGGCTCCAGCGGGACGCCGACGCTTGACGCCGGGACTAACACCCCTGGCAACACGTCAGGTAGCGGCAGTGTCGCGACCGCGACGATCACCGACGACGACGACTCCCCGACCGTGCAGGTGGCGGACATCTCCGTGACGGAAGATGACGCGATCAGCACGACGGGAACGCTCACCGTTGCGCTCTCGAACACGAGCGATCAGGCCATCACGGTGGACTACGCCACGGCGGATGGCACCGCGCTCACCGCGGGCGATGACTACACCACGGCGGGTGGCACAGTCACCTTCGCCGCAGGTAGCTCCTCGGACACGTTCGACGTGACCGTGCGTGGTGACTTCAAGGATGAAGACGACGAGACGTTCACTGCCGTCCTGAGCGGCCCGGTCAACGCAACGCTTGATAGCGGGACGGACCTGGGGAACGCCTCGGGCGCCAACTCCACGGCAACCGTGACGATCCTCGACAACGACGCGCTGCCGACAGTGTCGATCGCGAACCCGGCGACCACCGGCGAGCCCTCAACGCCTACCACGGTGAACTTCACGGTGACACTGTCCGCAGTCAGCGGGCGCGCGGTCACTGTCGACTACGCCACAGCCGATGGTACCGCTGAGGACGAGAACGGTGGAGGCGACTACGTGGCAGATACGGCCACGCTCACGTTCACCGAAGGTGAAACCGTGAAGAGCATCCCGATCACGGTGAATGGCGATTCCCTGGATGAGGACGACGAGTCGTTCAGCGTCACGCTGAGCAATGAGACGAACTCGACCATCGATACCGCAACCGCGACGTTGACGATCTCGGACAACGATGACGAGCCGACACTCAGCATCGACAGTCCGACCGTCGACGAGGACACCGCTGGCGCTGCGACATTCACCGCGACGCTGGACAACGCGAGCGGCCGTGAACTGACAGTCGACTACACGACAGCGGATGACACCGCCACGGCGCCGGACGACTACACAGCCGCCTCCGGCACACTGACGTTCGCCGCAGGGGAGACGACGCAGACGTTCGATGTCACCGTGGTCGCTGATACGACCGACGAGGACGACGAGACGGTCGCGGTCACTCTCAGCGGCGGCGTGAACGTGCAGTTGGCGTCCGCCTCCGCAACGCTGACCATCACCGACGACGACGATCAACCGAACATCAGCTTCGGCGACATCACCGTCACCGAGGGCAGCAGTCAGGACACGGTGTCGCCGACTACGGCGTCGTTCGTGGTAACTCTGGATGCGGCGTCTGGCAAGGCAGTCGATGTGACCTACGCGACGGCGGACGGCACGGCGACCGAGGCTGACGGTGACTACACCGCCGCCTCTGGCACGCTGACGCTGGCTGCCGGCGAGCTGACGTCGAGTGTCGATGTCTCCGTGGGCGCGGACTACGATGATGAGCCGGACGAGACGTTCGTCCTGTCTATCAGCGCGGTCACGAACGCTACGGCGTCCGTGATGTCCGCGACAGCCACCATCGCCGACGACGACGAGCCGCCTCTCACGGTGACGGCGCCGACGAGCGCCTCCGACGGGCAGGACGTGACGTTCTCCGCTGAGATCGTGCTACCGATCTCTACGGCGACCAGCGCCAGCCTGTTCTACACCGAGGGTGGTGACACCTCGTTCACGGAGTCGATCCTCACAAACACCACGGCGAACACGTGGACGGCGACGGTGCCAGGCTCCGACGTCACGATGCGCGGTCTCGTGTGGTACCTGGAGTTGATCGACGACCTCGACGGTGGGCGCACGTTCAGCGAGAACGACTTCGGGTCGCCCGGTTACGTGCCGGTCAACGGAAGCGTCGATCTGTCGCTGTCCACGATGGTGACCTCGCCCAACATCTGGAACGGCGTCGCTCCGGCGGTGTCGCCAGATAGCACGTCGATGTCGACGACGTTCGACACGACCGACGGCGGCTTCATCACCGAGTGGTTCGCGTGGCGTTGGGACGCCGCCGACCAGCAGTGGGAGATCGCCGAGTCGCTCGGGGACGGTACCCCGGTAGCCAGTGACGGCTTCGAGACGGGCAAGGGCTGGTTCGTCGCCGCAATCGGTGACGGCACGTCCGAGACGCGCTCGGTAACGGGTCAATCTGTTGATCCCACGAGTCGCGCCGCGCTGCCAATCGTCGCCGGTTGGAACCTGTTGGCGAATCCGTTCAACTTCTCCGTGGCGTGGTCCGATGCGACTATCCTCGCCTCGGTGCTGAACCAGGAGGCGTCGCCGACGTTCCACAAGCTGAATAACAACTCGGCCGTGGACAACCGACTCATCTACTTGGATACGTCGTCGCAGTCATATGTGTCGCGCGCGTCCAACGAGTCGACGGGCTACTCCGTGCCGGCGGGTCAGGCGTTCTGGTTCCTCTCCGCCCAAAGCGGCGAACTGCTCATCCCGGCGAGTGAGTCGACGAGCGGCAGCAGCGCAGCTCCGGCGGCGCTGAAGGCGAAGGGCGAGTGGCGCATCTACGTGACCGCGACGTCCGAAGCCGGCGCTGACGAGGCGCAGGCTATCGCGGCCCGCGACGCGAAGATCGAGGACGATGGCGCGCTCAGCTTCGTCAAGGCCCCGAGCTTCCCCGGAAGCGACGTGCCGCGAGTGACGCTGCTCAACCCGGAACTCGACGGATACATGTCCCGCGTCACGCAGGACATGCAGACGATCGGCGACGAGATGGTCTGGCTCCTCGACGTTGCCAACGGCGATGGCGCCGTGCTGAGCTGGCGGACGGTCGACGTGCCTGCGGACTACGATCTGCAGCTGGTCGATCTGACGTCGGAGCGGGTAATCGACCTCCGTCAGGACTCGCGGATCAGGCTTGAAGGCAGCGGCTTCAATTCGAGGCAGTATGCCCTCAAGGCGGTCAAGCGGATCATCCCAGAGGTGACGCGTCTGCTGCCGAACTACCCGAACCCCTTCAACCCCGAAACCTGGATTCCGTTCGAGCTGTCTGAGGAGTCGGAAGTCGACATCACCATCTACGGGATGCGTGGTCAAGTCATCCGCCGCCTCGAACTCGGACGTATGCGCGAGGGAGCCTACGTCACCCGCGAGCAGGCAGCTTACTGGGACGGTCGTAACGACCTCGGTGAGCGCGTCGCGAGTGCCGTCTACATCTACGAGATCAGGGCGGGCGAACACGTTGAGCGTCGCCGCATGTTGGTCTTGAAGTAGCCTAAGCGCAGGAACCGACCG
>Ga0066627_1347089_pt1 | contig 16358 bp, 20 predicted proteins | sample SaaInl4_135m_RNA_FD_62653 | JGI IMG/M metagenome (GOLD analysis project Ga0066627, IMG submission 62653) | Marine microbial communities from expanding oxygen minimum zones in the Saanich Inlet - SI054_135m_RNA (Metagenome Metatranscriptome) | ecosystem: Environmental > Aquatic > Marine >...
CCATGGAGGATCAAAATGAGCGACTTAGATAATGTCGACGTAAACAATGATATCATCCTCGATGGCTCTATGGGCGACCCTGAAGACATCAAGACCATTGCGAAGTATTCGACTTCCGGTGGCAAGGCACAGGTTCAGAAATTCATTCGTGGTGCTCAGAGGAGTCGTGTTAGACTTGCTCAATTAGGTTTCGACCCGATTGAACGCCTTGTGAACATGTACGACCTTCTCGAAAAAGAACATAAGTATTGGCTGGAGTTAAGAGAATCTGGTCTTTCCATTGTCAGACTTGATACGATAGGTGAACCCATAAAGAAGAAGGGTAAGATCCGCTACTCAGGTGTGGCTCATGCTGCAGTCCTGGCTCAAATGGCAAAGGTTTGTAATGATCTACTTCGGTATAGCTATGGACGTGTCCCAGACACTCTGCCTAATGGTGGTGACAAAGCCTCTCCTCTGGTTATCAACCTGAAACCGAAAGGTGACAGGGTTCCTGCCAGTCAAATAATTCTTGGAGCTTCTAAGGATCAAGAGGTGGAGTTCTCAGAATATGACACAAGTTGACCTACACGAAGGTCAGTCTGAGATCATCCAGGATATGTTCATCGATCAGACCTGTCGGTTTGCCGCTGTAAAGGCTTCTCGTGGTTGGGGTAAATCCTATGCCGCTGGAGCCGCTGCAGTAACAGCTCTCTATGAGCTATTTGAATTAGATGAGAATGTTCCTAATAAGAACGTTTACATCATCGCCCCGACATATGATCAGGTGACTGACATTTACTACCCAATCCTGGCCTACGACTTTGGCCTTGAAGCAATCGCAGCAAGATCGCGCCGTGACATTGGTCGCTTCGAGTTTCCCGGTAATGTGGAACTCCGACTAGTCTCTTATGAGGCTGTTGAGCGACTACGTGGTAAGGGTGCATACATGGTTATCGGTGATGAGATCTCTTCTTGGAAGAAGGGAATTACACCTAGAGAAGCCTGGGAAGATATAATTCAACCGTGCATCATCACACGTTGGTCTCCAGAACGAGCCGCAAGGTTCGGCGCTAAGAGTCCCGGTAGAGCATTGATGATTTCTACCCCGAAGGGCTACAATTTCTTTTATGACATGTATCAGTATGAGCATTCAGATGAGCGTTGGAAGTCCTACAGTTATGATTATCGGGAATCCCCTTACTTGGACCCCGTAGAGATCGAGAAGATTAAACACCAGATCGATCCAATTGCATGGAACTCAGAATATGAAGCTCGCTTTGAAGATTCAGGCAACAATGTCTTCTACTGTTTCAGTCGTAAAATCCACGTGCGTAAAGATGTACCAGAGTTCACGAAAGTGGATAAAGATCTGGGCACGGTGGCTGAGGACGTACATGCGTTCATAGATTTTAACGTTGGCATCCAGGCTACTTCCTTTGCTGCTATCCGAGGTACTCAGATACATGTTATTGATGAGACCAAAGGACATCCAGATACAGAGAACCTTGCCGCCTACATTAAGGACAAGTACCTTGATAAGGGCCATAAGGTTTATGTGTATCCAGATCCCACAGGAAAAGCTAGGAAGTCCTCTGCACCAGTAGGTCAGACAGACTTCAGCATACTCAAAAATGCAGGTCTCATCCTGAGAGCACGTACTGGATCACCACCTATCGTTGATAGTGTGGCGGCAGTCAACAAGAAACTCTTAACAGCAGCCGGTGATATTGACTTCTTTGTGCATCCTAGATGTATGGGAACAATCAAATCACTAGAGCGTACAATTTGGCTTGACAAGAATCCAGACTCGGCGACTATCGATAAAAAGGAGGGTGTAGAGCACTTTTCTGACGGTGTCCGCTATGGTACTGAATTCTTATTTCCTATTAGGACAAGCACCACAAGGACAAAGAGAGGATTTAACTTCTAATGGCCCGAGCAAGATTTCCTGATACGACTACAGATCTAATATCCGATTCGGGTAATCTACTGTGGTCATTCGCCCAGGGGGAACAACTCGAATTCCCTATCACTCTTAATTTCATTGAGGACATTACCGTCGTAGGTTATGTCTATGAGGCCGCTATCGTGGAGGGTCTCAATGTTCCCGATCAGACTTCTGCTCCTGATGATATTCGTTCAGGTGGTGTTACCGATGCTTTGGTTGTTCGCGTTCCCACACTTATCGGCACTTGGGATCCTGCCGTAGCCTATAACAAGGAAGAAATTGTCCTTGCTGGTAGTGTCTACTACAAGCTCTTAGGTGGTGCCTCACGAGTGGAAGCCACAGCGCCTGCCTCAGATCCCCTTTGGGAAGTCACTTCTCTGAGTAAGATCTATGTGCAATTTGACGCAGCTATTGCGGCTACCTGGGCAGTACAGCCTAGTGTGTCCAATCCAGCTTACGGTTTCTTTGAACTTCGTGTCACAGAGCCAACGGATGCTGTATTTACACGCACATGGAAACCTGTCAGGGGCGTCGTAGAACTACTCTTCAGTCCCACACATGTAACCGCCGATCCATAAGGATGACCCATGGCTGACATCATAATCACACATACATATCCCAATGTGACCACCTCTATTGAGGACCCGGATGCGTTGGTGATAGATGTACCCTCTACGGAGGGACTCGCCGGACTGTCAATAAGTGTTATAGCTCCGACGAATATCGATGTCAGCATTCCCACGGTACTTGCTGGGAGTGGCGACTCTGAAGTTGTCGGAATTGTATATACTGCTGAGGGTCTTGGTGAAGAATCAATTCCAACCTACCCCTATCGTGTTGTTGTGGACATATCTACAATTACTGATGTGATGCAACTCGCGCTCCTCACTACATGGTTGGATTCAATAGCTGTCTCTGAGGTTACTTTCCTTGAGACAAATAAAAGTCTCGTGAACACGTCTGCACTTAGTGAGCAGCTCCTGATTGCCATCGCGACTACAATAGGTGGCACTTTAACTGCCTCGGAGACGTTCACTGCAGTCGCCAACAAAGGCTTCACAGAAACGCTATCTCCTGGTGAGGTCTTCTCTATAACCTTCGCCGTAGCTCGCGAGTACACCGACACAGCTACTACCTCAGAGACACTCTCTCATGGCTTTCAGTTAGCGTCTATCATAGAGACTTTGACTGTCACTGAGGTGCATGATGAGCAGAGTGGTAAAGGTGCTGTTGATAGCTCTGTGGTATCTGAAGCATTCGCCGCTGACTTTGGTAGAGAATACTCGGAAACATACACTGTCACAGAAGCATTAGTGAAAGCTATTGCACTGGCCTCAATATCGGAGAGTCTAACTACCTCTGAGGTGTTCCTTACTGAGTCAGGAATTTCAGGTGAGTACGTCGAGACTATGGCGTTGTCGGAGTTCTTTAGCAACGGCACGCAAAAGACACAGGCTGATACGGCTACTATGTCGTCAGTCTATGAAATAACGCCAGGAAAAGTCCTGGGAGAGACATTGACTACTTCCTCATCGGGAAGCCTTCTTAACCAGGACTACAGCGACAGTAGCGCCTACTTCTTATCAGATTACGTCGGAGATTCCCGAACGTTTTAAAGGAAATTCAAAATGCTCAAAGACAAGATTAAAGCTCGAGGTTTCGTAGAGCTGGTTCTCAGAGACGCTGATGGCAACATCAAGACTGTCAAGAAAGAGAACCTCATCACGGACCTTGGTATTGCCTTCCTGGCCGCACGTATAACAGCTGAAGCCAGCAATCCAATGACTCGTATTGGTGTTGGTACCGGCACTACTGCTGCTGCTGCTGGAGACTCTGCTCTCGGTACAGAAGTAGTACGTGTTGTATTTGACTCTGCTGTTGCCGCGACAACGACCACTACAGATGACTCTATCACTACCGTCACCACGTTCGGTGCAGGTGTTGGTACAGGCGCTCTGACAGAGGCTGGTATGTTTGCCGATGCCTCTGCCGGTGACATGTTATCTCGTGTTGTATTCGCTGTTGTCAACAAAGGTGCTTCTGACACCCTCACGATCACGTGGACCATTGTAATCGCATAACCTGAGGGAGGAGCCTTCTTATGTCTGTAACGATCGTCACAAGAGTATCAGGAGGCTCACCCAAAGGTGCACCTCTGACTAATGCAGAGCTTGACGCTAACTTCATTAATATCAATGCTGTCTTATATAAAGACAAATTGGATGCCACAGTAGCTCCAGGTGTCACAAACGACTCTTCCGAAGGTTATTCCGTAAGGTCTAATTGGATTGACGTCACTGGAGATGACTGGTATGTCTGTGTAGACTCCACTGTGGGTGCGGCTGTCTGGATTTCAGGTGGCGGTGCAGCTGTTGAGGGAACTGGCCTTAAGGTCTACTCCTTCACACCTGCTAATGGCGACACTTCAGTCTCTGGTGCTGATGACAATGCAGTGACTCTTGCTTATACTGCAGGATATGTCTTCGCAGTGGAAATTAGCGGTTCCTCTCTGGCCCCTGAAGACTTTGTGGCAACCACTGGAACGTCTATCACAGGACTTCCTTCACTACTGGATACGGACCGTGTTATTGTAAAGACATTGGATCCGCAGGTCCTCCCTTTCGAGGGTGGCGCTACAATGACAGAGTACGTCTTCACTGCTACTGGCGGTGAAACTTCTCTGAGTGGACTGGATGACAACTCACAGACCCTCTCCTACACAGTTGGTTATGTAAAACTGTACTGGAACACTGGCAGGATCAATAAGAACCTGATCACGGCTACTAATGGGACCTCTATTACACTCCCGGCCACTGCTGTTGCGGGTGACGTTTATGTGGTTGAGGCATTTAACTCAACTGCAGCACCGTCTAATGTCTACACTAAGACACAAGTCGATGACGGCTTCTACAGTAAGCTCGATTTTGATGCCTCTACGACAGTTGAACATTTCTATTATGTCGCTACAGGCGGGGAAACTTCTCTAAGCGGTGCAGATGTCAATGGTGATGTACTCGCCTACGTCGCAGCTAATGATGACGTCGAAATAGTCAAGAACGGTTTTAACCTTTGGCATGATGACTACGCATTCACTACAGGAACTTCTATTACAAGTCTTGAAGCTCTTGTTGCGGGTGACGAAGTCGAGGTTATTGTCTCGCATGCTCTTGAAATCGCTGACATGTATACCAAGGCGGCTGCCGATGCAAAGTACGAGCTAATTGGTGCTGTCGTACCTGGGGGTTATGCCTCAATGCAGGTTTTTACTGCAGATGGTACGTGGACTAAACCGGCTGGTATCAACTTAATTGTTGTTGAAGTTGTCGGCGGCGGGGGTGGTGGTGGCTACGGTCTAACGGCCTGGCCTTCCGCCGGTGGTGGCGCTGGAGGTACAGCAATTAAAACTATTGATGTGTCGGCTATATCTTCTGAAACAGTTACAGTCGGTCTTGGTGGCTCTGGCGGAATAAGTAGTTCGTCTACAGAGCCAGGAGTAGGCCAAGCAGCTGAAAGTAGTTCTTTTGGCGCACATTGTTCTGCTACACCAGGGGTTGACTCCACTGCCACCCAATATCGAGCGGGCGGCACCGGTACCGGGGGTGATATAAACATCAGAGGTGGTGCCAGTGACAGCGGACACCAAATTAACAGCGGTCACTCCTATGATATGGGAGGTGCTGGTGGGGACAGTACTCGTGGTCCCGGAGGTTCTGGCGGAAACCAAAATGCTGGACAAGATGGAGTAAATGGAAGTGGCGGCGGCGGTTGTTATAGCGCTACTGGCTACGACGGTGGTGATGGTGGCGACGGAATTGTTATAGTTTGGGAGTACAAGTAATGACTACATTTGCAATAATCGAAGATGGTGTTATCACCCAACTGTTAGTGCGCGATGTCCTTCCACCAATGCACCCTGACTTGGCGTATGTAGAAGTACCTGATGGTACGCAGCGTTATCAAACATTTGATGGTAATACCTTCGGGTCTATACCTGTCGGACCTGCAGAAACTTTTGAGGACCGAATGGTAACATCCGACGCTATAATGTCCAGAGATACAGAAACTCTGATCGACCTCGCGATTGCTCGTGGGGATTCCCTTCCACAAGGTATGCTTGATAGGCATGCCGCAAAGAAACTAGTGAGGAGTAACGGCTAATGTCACTAGCAAATAATATGGCGGCATTCGCAAGATCTCCTTCGGGTAACAACCCCAACCTGATCATCAACGGCGGCATGACTGTTAGCCAGCGTGGGACTGTTACAGGTATAACCTCTACAGAGTACACCGCAGCAGATCGTTGGAAATTCTTTGTTGAAACAACAGATGCAATAGTAACAACCACAGTTGAAGCGTCACCTACTTTGATGGCAGATGCAGGCTTTCCTAATGCACTGAAGGTAGATTGCACAACAGTAGAAGCATCGTTGGCTGGTAGTGATTTTTGCTCACTTGAATATCGTTTTGAAGGACAGGATGTTCAGCATCTATTACATGGCAGTTCTGGTTCACAGCAGGTTACTGTATCTTTTTGGTGGCAATCTCCGAAGTCTGGAACTCAAGTTGTCTATATGACAGATCAAGACAATAATTATGGTTGCCCTATGGAGTTTACTGTGGCGTCGGCTGACACCGCAGAATTTTTTGAGATTACGTTCCCCGTCCACACTAATGGTAGTGGATTAGATAATGATAATGCGTTCTCATTATCCCTTGGTTTTCCATTAATGACACAAGGATACGAGAATACTGCAAATGTTTGGACTTCTGGTGGCGGGTGGCGTTCAACAAGCAACCAACAGAATTTGCTGGATAACACTGCAAATAACATTTACTTGACCGGAGTGAAATTAGAGGTTGGTTCCTCTGCCACAGCCTTTGAGCATGAGAGTTATGGGGATACGCTGGCTAAATGCCTTCGCTACTTTGAGCGTTGGTCCTACGACACTGTTGCTTCTGAGTACTTGGGCATATCCGGTAACTGTCAAAGTACAACCGCATGGAACGGAGCATTTATGTTCCATGAAAAAAGAACCACTCCCACTTTCGTAACAGGCAATGCTAACGCTTATGATATTGTCTCAGGTGCGTCAGGGTTTACAGCTTCTGCGGTGTCCATTGGCGAAAACGGCAGGTTCTCAGCCCGGTTTGGAACCACAATTTCAGGAGCAACTACGGGGAACGCAGGCATTGTTCGCAGGAACGGTAGTAACACATGCTTCATTGAAATAGACGCGGAGCTATAAGATGGCCAAAGTATACGAGAACAGGTTTGAAACCGTCAACGGCGTCCTTGAAGACCAAGGCTTTTACATTGAGATGGATGGAAAACTTCATCACGCCATTAAACCGGGACACAGGTTGCATGACCAGATGCTTGCGGAGGTCGCGGCAGGAGAGGCTACGACCATTGTCGTCGACATCACGCCAGTACCAACAGTCGATGAACTACGTATCGCTGCCTACGGATCAGTCGGCGATCAGCTTGATATGCAATACAAAGACGCCATTAACGGTACAACTGAGTGGGTAGACCATATCGCTAAAGTCAAAGGGAGGTTTGTGAAAAATGTCTAATGAGCTAATTCTACCAAACCTCGCCGGGGTGGTCTTGACAGGTAACGCTGGAAAGCCTGTAATTGTAAACCCCGCTGGTGATGGATTCCTCTTAGGAACAGAAGTCGATCTAACCTCCATCGCCACCAGCGTTATCAGCGACACCGACAACACTGATGATCTTGGTTCCGCCAGTAAGGCTTGGAAAGACTTGTACTTAGCTGGCGGTATCTACATTGGTGGAACGACCAGTGCCAACTACCTCACGGATTATGAAGAAGGAACTTGGACCGCAGTATTTAGGCTAGGTGCTAATGATAATTCATCTGGTGGGGATACTGGAGCAACATACGCCAAGATAGGCAAAATGGTATTTACTGAGTGCGACATAGCCATTGATAACAGCGTAACGGGTACGGGAACATGGCAGATAACAGGTTTGCCGTTCACTTCTGGCGCGTTGAATACCGTAGCGTCAAGATGCGAGGATGATATGGATGCAACAAACCTTATTGGTAGTACTAGCGGAGCAGTTATCCACTATTATGCTCAGTCTACAAGCACCGTCGGAGCCTTAGCATCTAAATCTAATGCCCACTTAGGCACAGCGGGTAAGCGTATGCGTACTAGCGCAACATACAGCACATAAGGAAAGACAATGGCCCTAATTAAACAGTCCGTACTAGACAAAATTGAAGTTGTAACAGACTTCAAGATCATCCAATGTCGTCACGATAATCGTATTGTTGATGATGAAACTGGTGAGATCGTATCTCAGGGCAACTACCACAGGCACGTACTCGTCCCCGGTGATGACGTTAGCGGCGAGCCAGCCGAAGTACAGGCAATCGCCGCAGCCGTCTGGACCCAAGACATCATCGACGGGTGGACTGCGTACATGCTGACGCAGCAAGTCGTAACGGAGTAATAATCTGGCGGCACAATCTCTTACCACATTGAACCATAAAGGATAAATAAAGATGGGACTTAGCGAATTAGCAATCTTCGTAGGCATGGCAGTAATTGCCCTCGGAATTGTCGACATTTGGCTGACAGGTAAAGTACTCTCAGCTGGTGGTAAAGAACAGAACATTCTCATGAAATGGCTTCAGGACTTGATGCCATGGAGCTGGGAGCCGACCAAGGCGTTCATTCATCTTGGCGTTGCTATTGCAATAATGGAAATCCCTGGCGCTGTTTACAGCGGAATTGTGTTCATGTGCATCTACATACTTGTCTGTGCATGGAATCTCCGGGTACTCAATCGACTAACTTAACAACTGAAACGTCAGAGGGTCTCTCTCAGGCATGCAGGAAGGAAGCTAAATGACAAAGGCAGTAAATCTTGCCAAGATCGCCCGAGGAGACCTACCTGGCTTTTCAGGGGTGATTGAAACAGACGGCACATTCGTTGCTGTCACAAAACCGTTCGTAATGCCTGATGGCTCCGGTACTAAGATCGCATCCATAAAAGATGCCGGTGCAGATGGTACTTTAGAGATCTGGGATATCGATAGTGAGGATGTTCTTACAGGTACACCTGAAGCGACTGTTACAATAACTGGTGCCGCGACTGTAACTTCTATTGCGCAGAGCATGGGTTACATCATCGTCGGCTCTGAGGATGGTATTCATATCTTCCACAAGTATGCCACTGGATCATGGGCAGAAGCTACAACAGGCTGGCCCCGGTCATTAAACTCAACTGACACCCCTAACTTGAACAACAACGATGTGATTGGAGTAGCGGCTGGAGTGGTTGACGGTGCGCCTACTGACCCAAACACAGGCGGCAAGCTACCTTCGTTTGGTGTTAATTATGGTACTGGTGTTGATCAGGTATCTGTTATCACAACAGATGGAAACGTGTGGGATGCGGGTACGGTGACAGCAACAGGCGAGGCTGGCATAACTATCTCTCAGAACAGGCTGCATTTCTCGTATAGTACCAGCCAATACCGGAATGTTTACATCCCCTTAATGACAGCAGATCAGTCGGTTAATCCACCTTATACCACGTTTGGTACTGGTGCCGACACGTTTGGTATCGCTGCTGCTGCCGATTGCGCTAGTGGTCACGGTGATACTCTGGCAGTCGGCTCAGGCGAAGGTCTGACATTCCAGAAGCTACAAAGCCTGACTGAAGAAGGCGCTGGCACTGTTGATGCAGCAGCAATAACAGCCAGCATCACCAGCGCTTACAACACAGGCTATATGGTGCGCTCTACCAAGGGCGCGTGGCTTATGAACTCTGCGACAGTTGGTCGTGGTACGTGGGCTAAAACGCTGACTGAGAACGGCACTGTAACATCAGGCTCCGCAGATGGTGCGAGTGGTGAGTTGCTGGCTTATAGTGGGTGGTCACTATCAAACTACCTCAACAGAGCAAACGATGCTGACTTTGATTTTGGCACCACACCATTCTGCGTAATGGGTTGGTTCAAGACGGCTTCCGTAAGTGCAGAAGACTTTATGCTATCCATGCGAGGAACGTCTGGTGCTTGGTGGCTACTTGAACATAGATCATCTGATGGTCTGCGTTGGGAAATTAGCGATGGCACTACCTCTAAGCAGATACCAACGAACGTAACTTATGCAGACAGCGAGTGGCACTTCTTTGTTGGCATCATCGACATAGGAGACACAACAACAATTCACGTTGATGGTGTGTTATCTGGCAGTCTTGACACTTCTGCCCTTACAACAATGACGCCACACTCCACAGGTGAGTTTCATGTTGGCGTTCACTACAACGGTACAACAACAAGCGGTACACCATTCCCCGGCTCATGGTCTTTGTTGCGTGTCTCAGCAACAGTCCCTAGTGACGCACAAATTCGTGCCATGTATGACGCTGAAAAGGGCATGTTTGAAACGGGTGCCAAGGTCTTGCTGCAATCCAGCACGACCGATGCGGTCCTTGACGTTGACGTAGACCCTAACGGCAAGGTCGCTGTTACGCAGACTGATAGCATGACGGTATGGGATGGCCTGACTTGCACAACACAGGCAACCTTGGGTGCCAATACAGCCTTTGAACATCTTAAGTCTTGGAACGATACGCTCATTGAAGTTGGCGCAACGGACCTGTCGATTAGTCGCCCTGCTCAAGTGATACGCACGGTGTTTGATGAAGTGAAGGTGTTGCAGGAAGATGCTGCCAAACTGAACTTGGGCGAGGCGAAGGCTTGGATACAGTTTAGTATGTCAGGCTCTGGTACTATTAACGCCAGCTATAATGTCGAAAGCATTACAGACGGTGGTTCAGGCATCTGGACAATTAACTTCGCAACGCCTTTCAAGAGTTCAAATTATGCGGTCTTGGGAATGGCCCCCGATGATAGCTCTATGGGTAGCGTGACTGCATCGAAAGCAGCAGGATCGGTTAAGATAACCACTAGGGACTTAGCGTCTTCTGCATATGATGCCACTGAGAATTACGTCGTATGCTTTGGCGAACTGGAGGGCGAATAAGATGAATGAGTTAATCGTAAACGCAGACGGAACAGTTACTTGTGTAGGTGACGCTGGCTCTGTAGCTGGCATCCTCGCCAAGCGTGTAAAGGCTGCAACAATCCCGGCAACATATGACGATGATGGTGTTGAGCTAACACCAGCAATTGTCCCTGACGCCGACACACTGGCTGTTGAAGTTACCAGTGACGAGTTGAAGGTACATGCTTGGCGCTTGCCAAAGGTTCGCGCAGAACGTCTTGAGCAGCTTCGTGGTATGCGTAATACCAAGCTGGACAAGATGGACGATGAAATCAAGGACAACTTGATTGAACGTCCCGGCGCTAACCGCACAGTGGCTAACAGTGCTGTTGAGAAACAGACGCTGCGTGACTTGCCTGATACGATGGAACCAGCACTGGCCGCGATGAACAACACAGACGACATGGAAGCGTACACGCCTGTCGAACTGTTGTGACAATAGAAAATGCAACACCTAGGGGGTTGAAGGATGGACATGGAAACGGCCAAGACTCTCTTCCCCTTTGGGGTGGCTATCTTTTCTATAATGTCTGCGTGGTACGCAATGAAGCTCTCGGCTAGTAAGAACGCCGACGCTATCCAGATTCTTGATGAGCGTATCGAGAATCTGGCCACGCAGATTAGAGCTCTTTGGGGAAAGAAAGATGAGTCAGTCGAGACAACTGTAGAAGTAAAGTACATTAGAAGAGACCTCGATGAGGTTCGTGCCGAGCTTCAAGCACAACGCAACAAGTAACGTGGGGACCGAGGGGATGCATACACCGAGACCTGACATCGATGAAATATGGGAAGTGATGACCCAAATACAATACGAAATAAATAACCGCGCTGGATATGCATCTGCCCCTGAAATATACCGTCAGGCAGAGTTCTGGGACACATTGCAGGAAGAGGAAGACTCTTGTGGCGATGGTGAATGTACCGATTTTGCTATATCTAGTCGTGGTAAATTACGAGCAGCTCACCCTGAGTTTCGCGCTAATATTCTTTTAGTAGTTTGTAGAGACAAAGAAGGCCATCAACACGGTTTAGTTAATGTCAGAACTATCCAAGGTGATTGGATACTTGATTCAAGGATGAACAAGCCGGTACCCTGGCGTTCTTTGCCTTACGAGTGGCTCAAAAGAGAGTCATCCGACACTGACACGTGGGAAGATCTCACTCAAAGAGACGGTATTAACTTGGGTTTCTGAAAAGGAGTCTTAATAGCAAAAACAACTCAAACTTGAAGGGTATAAGGCCGTGAGTAATGACCTTAATTACGCCGAGCTAATGAAACTTTCAAAAGATATTGGTAAAGTAGACAGTAGAGTATCTTCTATCGAAGCTGCTGTCACCGCGTCCACGAACAAACAAGCCGAGGATATGAATTATGTCCATGGCCGTTTCCAGGATGTCCTCAACGAAATGAGCAAGGGATTCGCACGAATTGACAAGCAACACCTTGAGCTTATGCAAGCAGCGAGGGACATGACAGCTATCGCCAAAGACAACGAAAGACGTCTTGACGAGAACCAGCCTACTCTTGACTTTGTTGAGAAATGGCGACAACGGTGGTTAGCTGTTCTGCTGACCTCTATCGGGCTTGGCGGATTTGTAACTTGGGCAGCTACCAAGATGCAGATCTTTAAGAGCTTCTTTAAGTAAAGATAGGATAGTCCTATGAAATTGATGAAACATGTGATTTTCTGGATCACGATCGGACCAGTCATTGTGGGCTTTTGGTCACTGGTTGTAGGCGCAGTTGCCTTTCAACAACAGTTATCTTTTGTCCTTGAGAATGTGAATCCTGCAGCTGTGCTGAAACAGAAGGAACAATCTCGAATGATCGACTTGATCGCCAAGAAACACGGCTACAGTGTAGTAGTCACAGAAACAATCGGAGAAGACCAACATGAGTGACACCGAAACAAAAGCCCCTGTAATGAATGCAGCAGGTACCCCCGCTAAAACTACTCCCGCAGCAACGCCTGAACCGGCTCCTGTAGCAACACCCGTCGCAGCAACGCCTGAACCGGCTCCTGCACCGATCTCTCAACCTACTGCCAATGCACCTACCACGGTAGCACCTGCGCCAGCGCCTGAGTCAACTGAACCTGCGGATGTACCCGCCAAGGTCCAAGACCTCAAGGCAAAAGGGGGTGAAAAACCCTTTAGTGTCGAAGAGAAGGTGCCTTCTAGCTGGTATATCAATGCTGGCGAAAGAGAGGGCGACATCAGTGCTACCAACAAGGACACTGGTCGTATCTTCATCGGCAAAATGACTGAATTCAATGCAGGTCTGAGGGGCTAAATTATGGCTGTCGCAAACGCCGCCGCTACTACAAAAAAGGAAGTTAATGATCCTATCGCCGAATACACATCCATGCAAGGAATGTGGGATCGGTGTCGCGCAATATGCAGTGGCGAGCGTTTTGCGAAGGACTTCGACGGTACTGTCGATGTAACAAACTACAGCAACTTTCTCATTCCCTTTTCTCCAACAATGACCAACGCGCAATACAACTTCTTCAAAGCAGAGGCTGAGTTACCAGGTATCGTAGCACAGTTCTCAAAGATGCTTATTGGAGGGTTGCTTCGCAAGAAACCGCAGTTGACCCTACCTGATAATATCACAGAAGAAGCTAATGAGTGGATTATTTCCGCTTTCGGTCAGAACGATTCTTCTCTACTGTCCTTCTTAGACAGAGCATTATGGGAGGAAATTCAAACTAGCCGCGCTTGGATCTACGTCGACTATCCTCGGATAAAGAATCCAGAAACTATGACCAAGGAGGAATTCTTGGAGTTGGCTCCCTATCCAGTACTTTGGAGGGCTGACGAAATCATTAACTGGAAAGTAGGCACCAACGATCTAGGTGTTACTATGTTAACCATGGTAGTGACAAGATCATTGGAAGCCTCTGCAACTGAGAGCGACGAGTTCCACGACGTGTTCGTAGACACTGTACGTGTCCATGACATTGATGATGGTTTTTATCGTGTTCGAGTGTTCCAGAATGAAGTTCCTGAGACCAGTGTTCCCACTGTTGCTGGCCAGAAGGTAGAGCCAAAAGGCTCGGGTGGTACATTCAAATTAGTTGAAACCATCGACGATATTAGGTCTCACGATGAGCGTCTTAGAGTGATCCCTGCATGGCCTCTGAATGGTTCTATTGAAGTTACCGAGCCGATCCTCATGCCGTTGGTCGACAAGGAAGTTAACCTATACAACAAGGTAAGTCGTAGAAATCATCTTCTGTATGGTGCTGCAACTTACACTCCTGTTGTTATGTCGGACATGACCGCTGAGGCGTTTGACGCAATTGTGGACAGTGGTCTTGGTACCTGGATTCATCTGGATAAGGGTGATGATATCAAGGCCTTAGAGACGCCTACAGATGCTCTGAAGGACATGGAGTCTTCTATTGCTAACGGCATGGAAGAAATGGCACGTCTTGGTGTTCGTATGTTGTCACCAGAAACGGCTCAATCGGGTGTGGCTCTGGAAATCCGTAATGCAGCTCAAACTGCTCAGCTCGGCACCTTGAATAGTAAAATTAGTACTACGATGATGAAAGTCATCTGCTTCATGATCAACTGGCGGTATGACGCAGGTCTCAAATATACAGAGATCGACTTCACCCTGTCACCTGATTTCAATCCTATCCCTCTGGGTGCAGATTGGCTAAGACTCGCAACAGAATGGTACGAAGGTGGACTTATACCTCGTTCTGTCTGGTTGCAGATCTTGAAACACAACGATATCGTATCTCCCGACTATGACGACGCCGAAGGCCTTGAAGAGATCAATGGTTCTGATCATCTCAACCCTTCCAGTTCGGATAGCTCTGTAGACTCCGAAGAGGAGTAACCCTAAAGGATGGAATCTTATGTCCCAAAATATCAACACGAAACTCTATGATAGCGTACTCGATCGATCAGCAATGGTGCGATTGTACGAGCAACGAACCTCGGAGAAAGTCGAAGTGATATTGAACGGGCATAAGGTCCGCCTAGACACCTTGATCAGTAAATCCCGGAATTTTAAACAGTTCCAGGGTTTACTGGACAAGGAGTTGACCAAGACATTCAAAGATACTTATCAGGTGTCTAAAAGATCACTGCTAGATCTTGCTAATGACCAAGTGTCGTACGCCTATCAGAACCTCGAAGCTAATGTGTCTGAAGTGTGGCGTACCAAACGACCTGCTCGTAGAGTCTCAGAAGATATTGTGTTGAAGAAACCTCTTCACAAAGACACCACCCTGGCTATGGGTTGGGGTGGTATCCAGAACTCCGAGAAGAAGCGTCTTGAGCTTGTTATTCGCAAAGGTATAGCTGACGGTAAGCCCTTCGACGTCATCGCAAGAGACGTTCGTAAAGGAAATGTTCACAAGATAACGAGAAACCAATCAAAAGCCTTGGTTGTAACGGCCACGACGTCCGTCTATGCACAAGCGGACTACGCCGTATACGCTGCCAATGAGAAGTGCCTGGAGGGCTGGCAGTACGTCTCTGTGCTCGACTCTCGGACCACTCCGATATGCTCTCATCGCGACGGTGTTATTTACCCTATGGGTGATACTGCGCATCTGCCACCTGCACACTATCATTGTCGTAGTACTACTACACCAATTGTGAAGAAATACGATGATCTAGCTAAGCTGGAAGGTATCGCGCAAGTTCGTAAAAGGAACCTTAAGAAACTGTCTGCCGAACAAATCGCATACTACGACGGGCAAACACCTTTGAAAGAGTCCTATAATGGGTGGCTGTTACGACAACCTCGTAATGTACAGTACCGGCATCTTGGTGATGAGGCTAAAGTCGATATCTTCCGTAGAGGTCAAATTACAGTTGACAAGTTTACGAACGATATGGGGCACTCCCTCGGTATTCGTGAGCTGCGTAAGGCTACGGATTCAGGCTACACACCTCCAGGCGATACTCGTAAGTTTACCATGGCCAAAGAACGCTTGGACGCCTTACACCTTGGCGCTAGTAGTCCTGATGATTTTATCACAGATGCTAAACTGACTAATAGGCTGAGAGAGTACTACACTCTACAGTCTAGAGAGTTAGACGGTACGCTGTCACTGACAAACTACCGTGGTAATCTGGTGCACACGAAGAGGGCTACGAAGAAGCGTGTTCTTGGCAGTCTTCCCACAGACAAGCAGATGAAATTCAACCCCGTCACAAGTCGTTACGAAGACACTCGGTTATTTCAACCAGCACCTTCTGTTCTACAGAACAACCTACGACTTATGAAAGAATCTACTGTGCTACGTGCAGCGGACATCGACTTCATTGAAAAGTTTGACAGAAGTCTTATTAACTCTATGTCGGTGAACGAACGTGCCGTTATTGTAGACAATCTTCGAGTAATCTTCAC
>Ga0066627_1351737_pt1 | contig 15972 bp, 14 predicted proteins | sample SaaInl4_135m_RNA_FD_62653 | JGI IMG/M metagenome (GOLD analysis project Ga0066627, IMG submission 62653) | Marine microbial communities from expanding oxygen minimum zones in the Saanich Inlet - SI054_135m_RNA (Metagenome Metatranscriptome) | ecosystem: Environmental > Aquatic > Marine >...
CTTACAGAGCCTCGTCGGCTACGATGGTCGCGTAGCAGACCCCCGGCTTTCGGGGACAACGCGTGGGTAGGTGTCCTATATCGTGAAATTGTTCACAACCGCAGCCGGAGACATGCTTTGCCGGGCCTGCTGAATAACTACTTCCCTATCCTCGTGCTACTAGCCGTGTCCGTCGTGGTCGGTATGTCGATCATGCTCATCGCGCGGCTGATCACGCGCTACGTCGTTCGTCCTGACGCACACGCCCGCAAGCTGACCGTGTACGAATCCGGCGTGGATCCTGTCGGTGACGCGCGCCTGCGATTCTCGATCAAGTTCTACCTGATCGCGATGATCTTCATCATCTTCGACATTGAGGTGGTCTTCTTCTACCCATGGGCGGTCGTGTTCCGCGACATGGTGCGGGAGAGCGCGTTCATCCTCTGGGAGATGCTGGGATTCGTCGGACTACTCGCGCTCGGATATGTGTACGTGTGGCGTAAGGGCGGCCTCGACTGGAACTGATGCTGGGGACCCACCGCGTGGCGTAACTAACGCCCGCGTGAAATGCCTATGAGTGACGAAGCTACGAGCCCGGAAGAAGAAGCGGCCCCCGAACCCTCGAGGCCCCTTTCGGTGGACCGCTTAGAGGAACGCTTCGCGTCCTCTGTGCTTTCCGCCGAGGAGTCCCACGGTACGTGGACCGTAGTTGTCGCCGCCGACGTGGCGCACGACGCGCTGTCGTTTCTCCAGGCGGACGACGACCTCGCATACCACCATTTGAGTGACTTGACGGCGGTGGATCTGTCCGCGCTCGACCCAGCCGACGGCGGGTCCGACGACGGGTTCCACATCGTCTACCATCTCGCATCTCACCGGAACGTCGCAGACCCGGAATTGCGTCGATTGCGCGTGACCGTTCCGGTGACTGCGTCGGGCCCCTCTCTGCCAACCGCCTCGGACATCTGGACGGGCGCGGAGTGGGCGGAGCGCGAGATCTGGGACATGTTTGGGCTGCGCTTCGACGGCCACCCGGACATGCGCCGGCTCCTCATGCCGGACAGCTTCGAGGCGCATCCGCTGCTGAAGTCGTACCCACGGCGAGGGAACGGCGAGCGAACGGCGTTCAACTTCGAGGTGTCCGCGTCCAAGTTGCTCGGCAAGCAACCCGACACCACATGGTCGCCCGACGGGGACGACGTGCAATCCGAGACGATGATCCTGAACTTCGGGCCGCAGCACCCCGCCACGCACGGCACGCTGCACCTTGAGGTCGAATTGGACGGCGAACGCATCGTCCGGTGCAGCCCTCACTTGGGCTACCTCCACACCGGCTTCGAGAAGCTGGCGGAGGACATGCACTGGAACCAGTGGATCGTCGTAAGCGACAGGATGAACTACCTGTCGCCCATGTCGAACAACTTCGGCTATGTCGTCGCCGCCGAACGGCTGATGGACATGGAGATTCCCAAGCGCGCGCAATACATCCGCGTGGCGTTGGCGGAGTTGGCGCGCATCGCCGACCACATGGTCTGGCTGGGGACGCACGCGCTGGACATTGGCGCGTTCACAGTGTTCCTCTACGCATTCCAGCAGCGTGAGAAGGCGTACGAGATCTTCGAGGCCTGCTCAGGCGCGCGCCTCACGGTCAGCTACATGCGCATCGGTGGTCTCGTCCACGACACGCCGGATTCGTTTGAGCCGATGCTGCGCGAGTTTGTGGACGCCTTCTCGACGACGGCGTTGCCCGAGATCGAGGGGATGCTGTCGAAGAACCGCATCTGGATAGACCGCACGAAGGGCGTGGGCGTCCTCGACGCGGACGAGGCCGTCAATGCTGGCGTCACAGGCCCAGTGCTGCGCGGGTCGGGCGTGGAATGGGACGTGCGCAAGGCGGACCCATATTCGAGCTACGAGGACTTCGACTTCGACATTCCTGTCGGCGTGAACGGCGACACCTACGACCGCTACCTCGTGAGACTAGAGGAACTGCGTCAGAGCTGCCGCATCATCACGCAGGCGTTGGATCGTATGCCCGGCGGCCCTGTGAACGTTGACGACCACAAGGTGAAGATGCCGGACAAGTCCCACGTCTACAAGATCCCGGATCACACACACCGGTACGATCCAGGGCATCCGCAGGGCTCGATCGAAGGACTTATCCACCACTTCAAGACGGTGATGGACGGACACGGCGTGCAGATTCCTGTTGGGGAAGCGTACGCAGCGACGGAATCGCCAAATGGCGAGCTTGGATTCTACGTCGTGAGCGATGGAACCGGGACGCCGTACCGTGTGCGCGTGCGGGCGCCTTCGTTCTACAACTATCAGATGGTGCCGAAACTGCTTCGCGGACACATGGTGTCGGATATTGTCACCGTGTTGGGGAGCGTGAACGTCATCGCCGGCGAATTGGACCGGTAGGAGGCGCAGTGATGTCGTTCGAGTTCACTCCTGAGAACTTGGCTGAGTTCGAGGAGTTAGTAACGCACTATCCCGAGGACTACCGCCGGGCGGTGACGCTGCCCGCTCTCCATCTGGCGCAGAGCCAGGAGGGCTGGTGTTCGCCGGGGGTGATGGAGTACATCGCCGAGATGGTGGGCACGTCTCCCGCGCAGGTGCGGGACGTCGTGACGTTCTACCCGATGTTCTTCGAGGAGCCGGTCGGCAAGTACATCGTGCGTGTGTGTCACACGCTGCCTTGCGACCTCTGCGGCTGCGCGAAGATCAAGGAGCATCTGTGCGAGAAGCTGGGCGTCGGCATGGAGGAGACGACGGCAGACGGGAAAATCACCCTTCTGTCGACGGAATGCCTCGCGGCGTGCGACCAGGCTCCCGTGATGATGATCGACGACGACCTGCACGGGCTGCTGACGCCCGACAAGGTAGACGAGCTGATCGACGGCCTCGAATGACCGAGTACCTGGCGGGATAATGGGCAAGCCAAAAGAACTGCGCATACTCTACGAGAACCTCGACGTGCCCGACATGCACACAATCGAGGTGTACCGCCAGCACGGCGGGTACAAGTCGCTGGACAAGCTGTTCGGTATGGAACCCAGCGACCTCGTCGACATGATCAAAGCATCTGGCTTGCGCGGCCGCGGCGGCGCAGGCTTCTCCACGGGCATGAAGTGGAGCTTCGTGCCCAAGGACATCGAGCCGAAATACCTGTGCGCCAACGCCGATGAGAGCGAACCCGGCACGTTCAGCAACCGCTACGTGCTGGAACGCAAGCCGCACGCACTCATTGAGGGCATCATCAACGCCTGCTGGACGCTCGGTATCCACACGGCATACGTCTACATCCGTGGCGAATTCACCCTCGGCAAGGTGCGACTGGACGCCGCCATCAAGGAGGCGTACGCGAACGGGCTCCTGGGCGACAAGGTCGCGGGTCAGGACTTCGCGCTCAACATCTACACGCACGCTGGCGCGGGCGCGTACATTTGCGGCGAGGAAACAGGACTCATTGAGTCTCTCGAAGGCAAACGGGGTCAGCCCCGGAGCAAGCCGCCGTTTCCCGCAGTGCAGGGGCTCTTCCAGAAGCCGACCGTCGTGCAGAACGTCGAGACGCTCTGCAACGTGCCGTACATCGTTAATAACGGCGTGGACTGGTACAAGGCGATGGGTTCGGTCTACAAGGACTGCCCGCGTGGCACCGATCCAGTCAACAGCGGGACGAAGCTCTACTGCATCAGCGGACACATCGAGAAGCCCGGCGTCTACGAGGTGGAGATGGGCCTCACGGCGAACGAACTCATCGAGTTGGCAGGCGGCGTGCGCGGCGGGAACCGTCTGAAGGCGGTCATCCCCGGCGGCAGTTCAGCCCCGATACTGACGCCGTATGAGTGCGACGTGCCTCTCGATTTCACGTCGCTGCAGATGGCGAAGACGATGATGGGGTCCGGCGGCGTTATCGTCATGGACGAAACCGTGTGCATGGCGCACGCGCTTACGAACCTTCTGGACTTCTACGCGCATGAGTCGTGCGGGCAGTGCACGCCGTGCCGAAACGGGACGCCCTGGGCGCGCGACATCTCGAAGCGCATTGAGCAAGGCCTTGGCGAGCCAGGCGACGTTGATCGGCTTATCGAAGTCGCGAACAACATAGCCAACGTCGACACGTTCACGTGGAACACGATCTGCGTGTTTGGGATCGCCGTGTCGTGGCCTGCCGTGAGCTTCGCGCGCAAGTTCCGACCCGAATTCGAGGCGCACATTCGCGAAGGCAAGTGCGTGACATTGCCGGTGGACGAAGCGGTGACGCCGCCCGAGGAAAACTACGCCTGGCCACAAGCGCTCGCAGAGGCCGCGCAGAAGCCCGCTTGGGACTAAGGCAAGAGGACGACCGATGGCGAAGATAACGATGGATGGCGTCGAGTACGAGGTGTCGGATGGCCTTACGGTCGTCCAGGCCTCGGCGGAAGTCGGCATCACCGTCCCTCATTACTGCTACCACCCCGAGCTCAAGGCGCCGGCGAACTGCCGCATGTGCCTTATTGAGCTGACTCCGCCGGGAGCGCCAGGGCCCATCCGGCAGCTCGCGACCGGGTGCAGCACGCGGGTCGCCGATGGCATGGTCATCAACCATGAGACGCCGCAGGTGAAGGCGGGCCGGGCACTTTCGTTGGAGGCGCTGCTAGCGCACCACCCGCTGGATTGCCCCACGTGTGACCAGGCTGGCGAATGCGAGCTGCAGAACTTCTCGCATCAGTTCGGCAAGGGCTTCGGGAACTACGCCGAGACGAAGAAGACGCCGCCCCGCAAGGAACTCGGGCCAAACGTCGACATCGTCGCGACGCGGTGCGTCACCTGCACTCGCTGCACCCGCTTCACGGAGGAAGTGAGTGGCGACGCAGTGCTTGGACTGACGAATCGCGGCGGAAAGAACGAGATAGACATCTATCCCGGCATCCCCCTGGACAATAAGCTGTCCGGTAACGTCGTGGACATATGTCCCGTGGGGGCGCTCCTCAGCACGGACTTCATGTACAAGTCCCGTCCCTGGTTCCTCGATGAGGTGGACAGCGTCTGCACGCGGTGCAGCAAGGGCTGCAACATCACCGTCGAGCACCGCGACGGCGAGACGGCGCGCCTCAAGCCTCGTTTCAACGAGGACGTAAACGGCTTCTGGATGTGCGACGACGGGCGATACGGCTACGACTTCGTGAACAGTGCGGACCGGCTGCGGATGCCCATGACGCGCGACGGCGACGATCTCGTAGCGTGTGGCTGGTCGGACGTGTTCGACCGAATCGCGGCAGCCGTGAAGGACGTAGGCGGCGAGAATGTCGCCGTCATCGCGTCGGCGTGGTCCTCTAATGAGGAACTGCACGCGGTGCGGCGCTTCGCCACGGAAGCGGTGCGCACGAGCCTTGTCGGGCTGCTCAGCGCCGCGGGCGATGACGATGACACCGTGTACCCGGGCTTCACGATCGAGAAGGACAAGAACCCGAACCGCACCGGAGCGCGGCTGATCCTGGGCGAGGAAGTCGCGGAAGACGCCGCTATATGGGAAGTCCTGAAGCGCGCCAAGGCTGCGGTGATCTTCTCCGGTATGCCGGACGCGGAGCTCAGCGACGACGCCGTGCAGGCGTTGGAGGCGTTGGAGTTCCTCGCCGTGATCGACACCGCGAGTTCCGCGCTGACGGCACTGGCCGACGTGGTGATACCCGGCACGACCTTCACGGAGAAGGACGGGTGCTTCACGAACTCGCAGAAGCGGGTGCAGAAGCTGAACGCGGCGCACGGGCCTCTCGGCGCGTCGATGCGCGAGTGGGAATTCGTTAAGTACGCTGCGGAAGCTCTCGGCGCCGACTTCGATTATACCGACGACGCGTCGGTGACGGCAGATTTGGTGGCTTCGACCCCAGCATTCGAGGGCGTCACGCCCGAAGCGGTTGGGGAGCGGGGTTACGTGTTGGGCAGCGGCGAGGCAGAGCCGGAGACGAACACCGGCAATTACGCCTACGCCAAGATGTTCTGGAAGTAACTTAGATGGGCGTCGCGTAACGCGCGCCCGGATGGCAGGACGATGGTCGAGACGTACATACAGCTCGGGGTGGCGCTTGCGAAGGCGCTGTTCATCATCCTTCTCGTGTTGACGGCAGTGCCTATACTGGTGCTTGCCGAACGCCGTGTCAGCGCGTGGATGCAGGACAGGCAGGGACCGAACCGGGTCGGACCGGGCGGGGCGCTGCAGCCCATCGCGGACGGCATCAAGTTCCTGACGAAGGAAGTGCTGATCCCCGCGCATGTGGACCGCAAGCTCTACCTTGCCGCGCCGGTGCTCCTCCTCGTGCCGTCCCTGATGACGGGCGCGATCATCCCGTGGTCGAAGCCGATACCGGCGGACAGCTTCGTAGGTGGCCTTCTACGGGCCGACAAGTGGGCGCCGGACGGCATTCCGTTCCAGGTCGCCAATATCAACGTCGGCATCCTATATTTCTTCGCGATGGCTTCGCTGGCGGTGTACGGCATCATCCTCGCGGGATGGGCCTCGAACAACAAATACACGCTGCTTGGCGGGCTACGAGCCTCGGCGCAGGTCATCAGCTACGAGCTGTCGTTCGGGCTGGCGATACTGTCCGTATTGCTGATTGTCGGCACGCTCCGGGTGGATGCCATCGTCGAAGCTCAAAGCAGCGGCATGTGGCTCGTGTTCGCGCAGCCGGTGACGTGGTTCATCTTCACCGTAGCTGCGCTAGCTGAGACGAATCGCGCGCCGTTCGACATGGCGGAGTGCGAGCAGGAACTCGTCGGTGGGTACCACACCGAATACAGCGGCATGACGTTCGCGACGTTCTTCCTCGCGGAATACGGCAACATGACGATGAGCGCGGCGTTGAACGTCTGCCTGTTCTGGGGAGGCTACACGCTATTCGGGGTCGAGGCGATTCTGCCCTGGTTCGTCACGTTCGGCGTGTTCATCGCCAAGGTAGCCGTCTTCCTCTTCGCATTCATTTGGATTCGTTGGACGTTCCCCCGCTTCCGCTACGACCAGTTGATGCGGCTGGGGTGGAAGGTGCTGCTCCCGCTGTCGCTGGGCAACGTCGTGTTGACGGCGCTGGCGCTGGCAGCGCATGAGATGTGGGGCGCGCCGCTGTGGCCCGCGCTCATCGTGGGGCAACTCGTATTGGTCGGTGGCATCGCGTTGGTGTCCGTGATCCGGGCGAAGTCCGGCGCGACGGGGAACGCGGCATCGCACGCAAGAGCGTAGGTCGGACAGGCCGCAAGGCGAAGGAATCGTATGGAGACGCTCCTCTATCTCGTATTCGGACTGGCCGCCCTCGTCGGTGGGGTCTTGGTGATCGTGAACCGCAACCCGGTTTACAGCGCCCTGTCCCTTGTGCTGACGATGTTCGCGGTATCAGCCCTCTACGTGCTGCAACAGGCATACTTCGTGGCGGCGGTGCAGTTGGTCGTCTACGCCGGAGCGATCGTTGTGCTGTTCCTGTTCGTCATCATGCTTCTGAACCTGGGTGAGAGCGACAACCTTCCCGCGGCATCCGGGGCGCGGCGGTTCGTTGGCGCGCTACTGGGCGTGACGTTCGCAGGGATCATCGGGGCGTTGGTGTGGGAGTACGCTTCGACGGCTGGCGTCGCGGCTGGCGCTGCTACCGACGCGGGCCACACGAAGCATCTCGCTCGCCTCCTCTTCAAGAACTACCTTCTGCCGTTCGAGATCGTCTCCCTCGTTCTGCTCGCGGCGTTGGTTGGAGTCATCGTGTTGATTCGTACGCGCGGCAGCGGCCTGGACGCCTCGGAGGCCGACCATGTCTAGTTTCGCATTGTGTTTGGCGGTTAGCGCCGCGCTCTTCACGTTGGGTGTCGTGGGCGTGATGGTGAAGCGGAATGCCATCGTGGTGTTCATGTGCATCGAGCTCATGTTGAACGGGGCGAACCTGGCGTTCGTGACGTTCTCGCGACAGCACGGCACGCTGGACGGTCAGATATTCGTCTTCTTCGTGATGGCAATCGCGGCAGCCGAAGTGGCTATCGGCCTGGCGATCATCGTCACCGTGTTCAAGAACCGGGCCAGCATCAACGTCGACGACGTTACGATGTTGCGGCGGTAAAGGACTCTTCATGCTTGCTCCGACGGCATTACTTTTCCTGCCACTGCTGGCAGGGGTACTCATCAATGGGCTATTCGGCGCGAAGCTGCCGAAGGGGTTATCCGCTGTGGTCGGATGCCTCGCGATGGGGGCTTCATTCCTCGGCGCGCTGATCGTCATCCCGTTTGTCCGCGCTGGCGCCGTGCCAGACGAGGTGCTGTGGACCTGGATGTCTGCAGGCTCGTTCTCGGTCGACGTAGCGCTGAAGTTTGACGCGCTCTCGTGCATCATGGCGCTCATCGTCACGGGCGTCAGCTTCCTGATTCACATCTACTCCGCCGGCTACATGAACCACGAGGATCAGCGCGGATTCTCACGGTTCTACGCGTATCTGAACCTGTTCGTGTTCTCGATGCTCGTGCTCGTCTTGGGGAACAACTTCGCGCTCATGTTCGTGGGTTGGGAAGGCGTCGGCCTTTGCTCGTACCTGCTGATCGGGTTCTGGTACGACCGGGAACGCAAGGAGGGCGACACGACCTATCCCTCGCAAGCGGCGAAGAAGGCGTTCGTCGTGAACCGCATCGGTGACTTCGGCTTCCTCATCGCCATCTTCCTGATGTTCACCACGTTCGGCACGCTGCAGTTCGACGCGGTATTCGCGAACGCCGAAGCAGCTGCGGGTGGCGTCGCGCTCATGTGGGGCAAGCCGGTCCTCTGGTGGATTGCTGCGCTGCTCTTCGTCGGGGCCATGGGTAAGTCGGCGCAGATTCCGCTATACGTCTGGCTGCCGGACGCGATGCAGGGCCCGACGCCTGTGAGCGCGCTCATTCACGCAGCGACGATGGTGACGGCGGGCGTCTACATGGTCGCTCGGTCCAACGTGCTGTTCACGCTGTCGGGCGTGGGGCTGGATATAGTCGCTCCCATCGGCATCATCACTGCGGCGTTCGCGGCGACGATGGCGCTCACGTCGTACGACTTCAAGGGCGTGCTGGCGTATTCGACGGTGAGCCAACTTGGGTACATGTTCGTCGGCGTTGGGCTGGGCGCATACAGCGCTGGCGTGGCGCACCTCATGACGCACGCGTTCTTCAAGGGTCTCCTCTTCCTGACGGCGGGCAGCGTGCTGCACGCGATGCAGGACGTCGGAGACATCCGCCGTATGGGTGGCCTGTCCCGCAAGATGCCGATCACGTTCGTTACGTTCGCGATCGCCGCGCTGGCGATCTCGGGGTTCCCGTTCCTCAGCGGGTTCTTCAGCAAGGACGCGATCCTGCTGGTGGCGTATCAGAAGAGCCCTGTCATCTTCTGGGTAGGCGCGGCGACGGCCGGCCTGACGGCGTTCTACACGTTCCGACTTCTGGCAATCGCCTTCCTCGGGGAACCGCGCGATCGCGCGCTCTACGACAAAGCGCATGAGTCACCGGCGGTGATGACGCTGCCGCTCATCGTGTTGGCGGTGCTGTCCGCTGGCGCCGGCGCGGTGTTGGGGATGCACGAGGACGGGCTGTTCTACGACTTCATCGGCGGCGTGCTGCACGCAGAGCACGGTGCCGCGACGATGACCCCGATGTACATCTCGGTCGCCGTGGGTCTCGTGGGCATGGTTGCCGCACTACTGATCTACAAGGGCAAGTCTGCGGATCAGTTGAGTCGCGGGAATCCACTCCTCGCTCTCCCCCGGGCGAAGTGGCACATCGACGAACTGTACGATGCCGCCATCATCCGGCCGCTCGAGGTAGCGTCCCGCACTATTCTGTGGCGCATCGTCGACAAATGGATCATAGATGGCTTCGTGAACGTCTGTGGGGCAGCGGTCTACGCGTTCGCGGGTGTCGCCCGGAACGTGCAGACGGGCGTCGTCCAGACGTATGCCGCAGTCATCCTCGTAGGCGTGATCGCACTGCTCGTGAAGGCGCTCCTGTAGTGCAAACCACGCGCACGACACGCAATCAACCGGCGAACGGAGCCTCCGCGTGAACCTGTCGTTGGTCGTATTCTTGCCGGTCGCGGGCGCCATTGTGTTGGCGCTGGCCGGGCTGTTCAGTCAGGGCGTGCGGGACCGCGCGATGCGAGACAACGGCCTGAAGGCCGGGGCGCTCATCGTGTCTCTGATGACGTTCGTCCTGTCCCTTGCCTATCTTGGCGCCGATGCGGACCCCATCTACAAGGCGTGGATCCCATCGATCGGCTCCGTATTCCATCTCAGGATGGACGGCATCTCCGTCTGGCTCGTCCTACTGACGACGTTCCTTACGCCGATCTGCGTCCTGGCATCGTGGAACAACATCCGATCACGCCCGTCGGCAGCAACGTCGGCATACGGTGACGCGCCGGAAGCCTCTGGCGAGCGGGGCGTCGGTGGGTTCCTCGTCGCCATTCTGACGCTCGAGACCGCGATGCTGGGGACGTTCGTCGCATACGATCTCATCCTCTTCTTCGTGTTCTGGGAGATGATGCTGATCCCGATGTACCTGCTCATTGGGATATGGGGCAGCCCTGGAACGCGCTCGACGTTCCTCTTCGGCCGCGTGTCGGAACGCGTCTACGCGACACTGAAGTTCGTCCTCTTCACGATGGCGGGTAGCGCGCTCATGCTCGTCGCTATCCTGTATCTGGGGAAGGAACTCGGCTCCTTCGATCTCTCTGTTGTCACCGCGCGTGCCGCGGAGGATCTCCCCAGGCGCACGCAGATATGGCTGTTCTGGGCATTCTTCATCGCGTTCGCAATCAAGGTGCCGCTCTTCCCGTTCCACACGTGGTTGCCTGACGCGCACACGCAGGCGCCCACGGCCGGCTCCATCATCCTGGCTGGCGTCATGCTGAAGATGGGAACCTACGGCATCCTGCGTTTCTGCCTGCCGCTGTTCCCGGAGGCCGCTCTGTTCTATGCGCCTTTCATCTCCGTGCTGGCGGTCATTGGGATCATCTACGGCGCCCTGGTGGCGATGGTGCAGCCGGACATGAAACGCCTCGTGGCCTACTCCAGCGTCAGCCACCTTGGGTTCATCGTGCTGGGGCTCTTCTCCGGCACGAACGCCGGAGTGCAAGGCGCAGTCATCCAGATGGTCAGTCACGGTATCAGCACCGGGGCGCTGTTCATGCTGGTCGGCATGCTCTACGATCGCCGACACACACGACAGATCTCGGACTTCGGCGGGATCGCCAAACGCATGCCCGCGTACGCCGCGGTGTTCCTGATCATCACGTTCTCCTCCATTGGGCTGCCGGGTACCAATGGATTCGTCGGCGAATTCCTGATCCTGCTCGGGACATTCAGCACTGAGGGTCGCGCGGTCTACGCCGTGTTCGGTGCCCTTGGCGTGATCCTGGCGGCGGTCTACATGCTCTGGATGGTGCAGCGCGTATTCTTCGGCCCCATCAAGCACTCCGCGAACGAAAAACTGCAAGACTTGTCCGTCAGAGAATACGTCGTTGCCGTACCCCTGGTGCTGGCGGTATTCTTCATCGGCATATTCCCGAAATACTTCCTCGACCGGATGGACGCTGACCACGCGATCTCCGACCTGCGCAAAGCTGGCGCCGAGAAGGAGATCGTCAAGGTGTCGCCCACAACGCATGGCGACGCTAGCGGCGGCGTAGAAGTCCACGTCCCGGCCGGAGGCCATTGATGCCTGTGTCCCGCGCTCGTTTCGCATGTGTCGTCACCATGCTCTTGGTGTTGCTGTCCGTTCTCGCGCTGCCGCTGTCGGCTGCCGAGGACGAACACGCTAGTGACGTCGGAGCGACGCACGCGACGGAGGGCGCACCCGGCGAGGAGACAGGGGACGGCCACGGCGGCGACGCGCACTCTGGCCCGGCTATCGGCGAGGAACTCTCCCTGCTCTGGGTGATCCCCTTCGCGGGCATCCTGCTCTCCATCGCTCTCGGCCCGATCATCAACCACCACTGGTGGGAGCATAACTACCCGAAAGCGTCCGCTCTTTGGGCGGTCGCCTTCGCCGTGCCGTTCTGTGTGGTCTTCGGCATGAAGGGCGAGTTGGGTACGGCTGTCTACGAGATCCTCCACATCTATTTCGTCGACTACATCCCGTTCATCATCTTGCTTGCCGGTCTGTTTGTGGCATCCGGTGGCATCGTGCTCCGCGGCACGATGGTGGGCACGCCGCTCGTGAACGTGGCGTTCATCGCAGTGGGGTCGTTCCTGGCGTCCATCATTGGGACGACCGGCGCCTCCATGCTGCTGATCCACCCGATCCTGCGGGCGAATCGGCACCGCGAGAAGCGGATGCATATCGTCATCATCTTCATCTTCCTCGTCAGCAACGTAGGGGGTTCGCTTACGCCCCTGGGCGATCCTCCGCTGTTCCTCGGGTTCCTCCACGGCGTGCCGTTCCAATGGACGTTCAGCCTACTGCCCGAGATGCTGTTCGTAATCGCCCTCGTGCTTATCATCTTCTTCGTCATGGACACGCGGTTTCTCAAGCGTGAGAAGAACCAGCGGCCTGTCGATGACGGCGCGCGCCAGCCGATTCGCCTCGCAGGCGCCCACAACCTGCTGTTCCTAGTCGGGATCATGGGTGGGGTGCTGCTGAGCGGAATGTGGCAGCCTGGTAGTGTCACGATCGCCGGAGTGCATGTCAGCATCTCGGGGATCGCGCGGGACGCCATCATCCTCGTCATGGGCGCCCTGGCGTTCAAGACCACGAAGAACGAGTTGCGGGAAGCGAACGAGTTCTCCTGGGAGCCGATCCGCGAGGTCGGCATTCTCTTCGCCGGGATCTTCATGACGATCATCCCCGCGCTGCTGATCCTCAAGGCCGGGGAGAAGGGCGCCCTGGCGGCCGTTGTGGCGGCGGCGGATTCAGAAGCCGCGTACATGTGGCTGACGGGTATCCTGTCGAGCTTCCTCGACAACGCTCCAACGTATCTCACGTTCTTCAACACGGCTCTGGGCCAGTTACATCTGAGCGAGGCGGTCGTCAGCGACTATCTGCGGCAGGCGCCGCTCCCGTGGCTGCACACGGCGACGCCTGACCCAGCCGTGGTCGCCGAACTGGCGAGAACGCACCCAGAGGTGGCTGCGATGCCCGTCGAGGAGTTGTCGCGGAACTTGGAGCTGTTCGTAACGTATCTGAAGTCGATCTCCATAGGCGCGGTGTTCATGGGGGCCAACTCGTACATCGGCAACGCGCCGAACTTCATGGTGCGCTCCATCGCCATGCACGACGGCGTCAAGATGCCGTCGTTCTTCGGGTACATGGTCTGGTCGGGCGCCATTCTGATCCCCGTATTTGCGCTGGTTACGCTCGTCTTCCTGGTCTTGATGTAGTCGCCGCCTGTATCCACGCCGAGGCGCGGGTGCAGCATGGCGGGCCGAGCTTGGCCCGAGAGGCAGATACCATATGAACGCGACCGTCGACTTTCACTGGGGCGCTCTGTCAGGGGGCCTCGCGCTGCTTGCCACGCTGGTACTCTGCCTGTGCCTCGACATGGGGCACGGTCGCCGATGGCGGGTCGCGACAGGATGGGCCGCGCTCATCGGCGTGGTCGTGGCGCTGCTCGCCGTCCTGCGGTCGACGGGGTCGGTCGCCCTGGCGTTCGGCGCGCGCGTAGACGGCGTACATGAGCCGATCCTGAAATTCGACGGATACACCCGGTCGCTGGGAGCGATCTGCCTGCTCGGCACCGCCCTGTGCATGCTACTGTCTATGGGCTACCTCGAGCGCTACCGCGCCCAGCGGGGCGAGTACTATATCTTGATGCTCCTGTCCGCGCTTGGGATGCTCCTCATCGCCGGGGGCAACGACCTGATGGTGATCTTCATCGGCGTCGAGCTGCTATCGCTGCCGCTCTACATTCTTGCCGGCTTCCGTCGCACTGCGGAATCGTCCGAGGCGTCACTGAAGTATTTCCTTCTCGGCGCGTTCTCGTCAGGCTTCCTCCTATACGGGATCGCGCTCGTGTACGGAGCGACAGGCACGACGAACCTCACGCGCATGGCAGCGTCCTTGCCCGTTGGGTCAGGGCTGTTCCGCGCCGGGATATTGCTGGTTCTCGTCGGTTTCGCCTTCAAGGTCGCGGCCGTCCCGTTCCATCAGTGGGCGCCGGACGTGTATCAAGGTGCGCCAACACCGGTGACTGCGTTCTTCGCGTCCGCTCCCAAGGTCGCCGGCTTCGCGGGCATCTTGCGGATCTTCCTTCTTTCGAGCACCAGCTACCACGGTGAGTGGCAGATGGTGTTTGCTGTCCTTGCCGCCCTGACCATGACGGTCGGCAACGTCATGGCGCTGACGCAAACGAACGTCAAGCGCATGCTGGCGTATTCAAGCGTGGCGCACGCGGGGTACGTGCTCGTGGGGCTGTCCGCCGGGACGACCGGGGTGTCGTCAGCCATCTTCTACCTCCTGCTCTACTCGCTGATGAGCATCGGCGCGTTCGGCGCGCTAATTCTGCACGGGGACGAGAAGGACGAGCGTCTATCGCTGAACGACTTCGCCGGTATGGGTTTCCGACGCCCGGTTTTGGGCGCGGGCATAGCGCTCTTACTCCTGTCGTTGGCCGGCTTCCCTCCGACGGCCGGATTCCTGGGTAAGCTGTTCCTGTTCCGTGAAGCCTACGAGGCCGGGCTGACCTGGCTCGTCGTCATCGGCGTACTCAACAGCGTCGTGTCAGCGTTCTACTATCTCAGTGTCGTGGTCAAGATGTACATGACATCCGCCCCGCGCGAGCGTGCCGTCGCGAAGCGTCTGCCCGCGTTGGCGCGAGGGATGGTTGTTGCTGCTCTAGTCGTGGCGCTTCTGGGCGTGGTGGTCGGAGGCATCGCGCCTTCGCGGCTCATGTCTCTGGTCAACACGAACTCTCCCGCAGTTACGGCCTTGAGCAATGGCCAGGGCTCTTAGCAGGCTGGATATGGATCTGCGCCCACCGTCCGGCGATCCGAAGAGCCCGTGGGGCCCCGTCGGTGAGGTGACATCACTGGCGATGACGTTGGCGATCTGCGTGATCGTCGGGCTGGTTGGCGGACGCTGGATCGGCAAGAAGCTAGGCTCACAGGACGTAGGCACTCTCGCTGGGGTAGCATTCGGTGTGACGGCCGCAGGGTACGAACTGCGGAGGGTCGTGCGCCGGCTGGAGCGGTTCGCGCGCAACGACTCAGGAACTGACGCGGACGAAGGCGGCGCCGACGATGCCTGAGAAGCCAGGGGTGATACCCGCGTACGAGCGGCCCCGCTTCGTAGCGGCGATCTACCGCCTCTCGTTTGTCATCGGCGCGGCGGCTGCGGGTCTGGCGGCTGCCGTGGAGTGGATGGCTGGCCTGTCGGTAGCTGTCGGTGGGGTATTGGCGGTCGGGTCCTTCTGGGCTCTAGAGCGAACACTCGCCAGCACCTACGCGCGATCGTCTGGCGGAGCGGATTGGGGCGGTGTTGCCCTCGCCCTCGCCAAGTACGCGCTGATAGCGGTTACGCTGTTGGTCGCGAGCCGAGTCGACGCGATTAGCATGGGGTTTCTAGCAACGGGTCTTGCCGTCGTCTACGCCGCAGTGGTTGTGGCAGCTACGAGGGACATGATCCGCAGACGCGCGGCGGAACGGCGCCCCGCGGGTTCGAAGGATTTGGTGTAGGCGTATGTTCAGGAAGATGGCTGCACTCGGGGCCACATTCGGATCTTTTGCGTTCGCCACGTCGGCGATGGCGTCCGAGGCAGGGCATCAGTCCTGGCTGGCGGCCCTCTTCCCCGCGTCCGTGCGAGCGGAGTTGCGTAGCTACCCGAATTGGGGTCAACTCGACGTCATCCCCAACGCGGTCTGCGTCGCCCTCCTGGTGATCGTCGTCCTCGTGTACATGGTTCGCAAGCTGTCGTACATCCCCGAGCGCCGAGGTCAGGCGGCCGTGGAGATGCTCGTCGAGGGACTCGCCAGTCAATTTGAGCCAGTGCTTGGGCCGCGCGGCGCCAAGTATCTGCCCTTCAT
>Ga0066627_1355522_pt1 | contig 15651 bp, 26 predicted proteins | sample SaaInl4_135m_RNA_FD_62653 | JGI IMG/M metagenome (GOLD analysis project Ga0066627, IMG submission 62653) | Marine microbial communities from expanding oxygen minimum zones in the Saanich Inlet - SI054_135m_RNA (Metagenome Metatranscriptome) | ecosystem: Environmental > Aquatic > Marine >...
CACATCTCGCCCGTGGCGATGCCGATCGGGTGAATGGCCTCGCGGATGGCGGCGTGCCCCAGGATGTCGTCCGGGCTCGTCGGCTCCTCAATCCACAGGGGGCGGAACCGCGCCAACGCCCGCATGTTCTCGATCGCTTCGCCGACGTCCCAGAACTGGTTCGCGTCCATCATCAACGTGCGACGCCAGCCGATCTCCTCGCGGATGATGGTGGCCCGCCGGATGTCGTCGTCCAGGTCGCGGCCGACCTTCATCTTCACGTGGTTCCAGCCGTCCGCCATTGCCTCCTGGCACAGGGCGCGGAGCTTGTCGTCTTCGTAGCCAAGCCAACCCACAGACGTGTTGTACGCGGGGAATCCGTGCGCGCGCATCTCCGCCTCACGATCCGCCTTCGACGGCTCCGCCTCCTCGAGGATCGCGAGCGCCTCCGCCGGGCTTAGGGCGTCGGTGATGTAGCGGAAGTCGATGCAGCGGACGACTTCCTTCGGCGTCATGTCGACGAGGAGCTTCCACAGGGGCTTGCGCTCCGCCTTCGCCCAGAGATCCCACACGGCGTTCACGACGGCGCCCGTCGCCAGGTGGATGACCCCCTTGTCAGGTCCAACCCAGCGCAACTGGCTGTCGCCCGTGACGCGACGCCAGAACTGGCCCATGTCCGCGGCGATCTCCTCGAGCGTGAGACCGACGACGAGCGGCTCCAAGGCACGGATGCCCGCGACGCACAGGTCGTTGCCCCGACCGATGGTGAACGTCAGACCGTGGCCTTCGATGCCGTCGGCGGCGTCGGTCTTCAGAATCACATAGGCGGCGGAATAGTCGGGGTCCGGGTTCATCGCGTCCGACCCGTCCAGCGTCCGCGATGTCGGGAAGCGAATGTCCTCGGTCTCAAGGGCGGTGATCGTCAACGGCATCGCGATTCCCTATCTATGTCCCCCCGCGCGCGCGCCAGGGGACGAAGTGTCGACGCCGGGCACGACAACCGGCGCCCAGTTTGCACGAGGCGCCGGCAGTCTCAAATCAGGTGTCGTCGAGGCTAGTCGCGCACCAGCTCAATGAACGCTTGGGGCGCGTTATCGCCCAGACGGCGGCCGAGCTTGATAACGCGAGTGTACCCACCGGGACGATCCGCGTATCTGGGTCCGATCTCGTCGAACAGCTTGCGCACCAGGGAGCGGTCCGGGATGGTGCGGGCCACGAGGCGACGCTGATGCACGCCCGCAGCGATACCGTCCGCGTCCGACGAGGAGCGCACGTGCGTCCTCTTCGCCTTGGTGATGAGCTTCTCTACGAACGGCCGCAACTCCTTGGCTTTCGCCTCGGTGGTGCGGATGCGCTCGTGCTGGATGAGGGCCGCAGCCATGTTCGCCAACAGCGCGCGGCGATGCGACGGCGTGCGGCCGAGCTTGCGATGCGCTTTTCTGTGTCTCATACCTGCGATTCCGTTCGGGCGCCGTTCCGCGCGCGCATCAGTTGTCGAAGGTGGTACCGAAGTCGAGGTCGAGTCCCTTGAGGATTTCCTTCACCTCGTTCAGGGACTTTCGGCCGAAGTTCTTCAGAGCCAGCATCTCGCGTTCGCCCTTGCCGACAAGGTCGCGCACGGTGCGAATGCCCGCGGTTTCCATGCAGTTGGCGGCGCGCACTGGCAGTTCGAGTTCCGCGACCGGCTTGTCGAGCAGGGCGCGCAACTGACGCTCTTCTGGGCTCTCTTCTTCGATCTCCTCGACGTACGTCTCGTCGAAGTCGCAGAAGAGCTCCAGGTGCTTCATGAGGATACGAGCAGCCTCCGTCAGCGCCTCCTTGGGCGTGATCGTGCTGTCGGTCCATACATCAAGAACTAGGCGGTCGAAGTCCGTCTGCTGCCCCACACGCGTCTGTTCGACGCTGAAGTTGGCGCGGCGGACTGGGGAGAAGATGGCGTCCACCGGGATGGCCCCGATGACGCGGTGATCCTCCTTCTCGAAGGTGGCTACGCGGAACCCGTGGTCGGTCTCGACCGTCAGGTTCAGCGCCAGCGACCCACCCTCGTCGATGTTGGCGATATGCTGATCAGGGTTGGTCACTTCGATGTCCGCTGGACACTGGATGTCCGCCGCAGTGACCTCGCCGACGCCTGACCGCTCGATGCGGCAGACGTGTGGGCGTTCCGCAGTGCTGGTGAACCTGATCTGCTTGAGGTTCAGCACCAACTGCACGACGTCCTCAACGACGCCGTCCACGGTCGAATACTCGTGCGGGACACCCTCGATTTCGACGGCCGTGACGGCGGTGCCAGGCAACGACGCCAGCAGGACGCGCCTCAACGCGTTCCCCAGGGTAGTGCCGTAGCCACGCTCGAGCGGCTCAGCGAAAAAGCGCCCGTAGTCGTGCCGTAGCGTATCGACATCCGCTACGAGGCGGTCGGGCATTTCCATCAGGATCGGCTTCATGGCAGGGAATCCCCTCTCTCCAAAGATAGTCCGTCTGCGACTTGCCCGGCGCTAGATGCGCCGTCGCTTCGGAGGACGGCAACCGTTGTGTGGTATGGGGGTAACGTCCTTGATGAGCGTGATCTCGAGCCCGGACGCCTGCAGGGTGCGGATCGCGGATTCGCGACCGGACCCAGGTCCCTTGACCCAGACCTCTACCCGCCGCAGACCATGCTCCATGGCGCTGCGCGCCACCACCTCAGCCGCCTGCTGCGCGGCAAACGGGGTGCTCTTGCGCGAGCCTGTCACGCCACCCACCGTGCCGCCAGACGCCCAGGCGAGGGTGTCCCCACGGTCGTCGGTAATGGTGATGATCGTATTGTTGAAGGTGGTCTGGATGTGCGCCACGCCGTTTAGGACGTTTTTCCGCTCGCGCCGCCGTGTCCGCGTTGCCCGTCTTCTCACTACGTGCCCCTACTACTGCTTCACCTTGGCCTAGTGCTTCACCTTGGCCTTACGTCCAACGCCGACGGTCTTGGCGCGTCCCTTACGCGTTCTCGCGTTCGTGCTTGTGCGTTGCCCACGAACCGGGAGACCACGGCGGTGGCGGACGCCACGGTAGCTGTTGATGTCGATGAGCCTGCGGATGTTCATGTCCGTCTCGCGGCGCAGGTCACCCTCAATGTTCGTGTTGTAGAACGAGTGTTCCTGCTGCGGCACGACTTCCTCAAGCCTGTCGAGAGCGTCACGCAGGCGGTTGATGTCGTCCTCGGTGAGATCCTCTGCCCTCGTCGTGGCATCAATCCCGGTGAATGCGATGATGCGGTCGGCGGTGAACTTCCCGATGCCAAAGATGTACGTGAGCGCTACATCTACGCGTTTGGCGCGGGGCAATTCGACTCCGGCAATACGTGCCATTCCTCACTCCCAGTTGGCTGCGGCAGCGGCCCTAGTGCTTCTTCGGTGTGCCCTTGCGCGCTCCCTGGCGCTGCTTATGCCTCGGGTTCTCGCACAGTATGCGTACGACGCCAGTGCGCCGGACCACGCGGCACTTGTCACACATCGGCTTTACGGACGCGCGGACTTTCATTGTCGAGCACTACCAATCGTCTATGCGCCGCCGCCCGCGACATATCGCGAACACAGGCGCCGTTGCCTACCGAGACCGGCGTTACCGGTTCTCTCGATGAAGAATTCGGCCGCGAGTAAGGTCGTACGGCGAGAGTTCCACCTTCACGCGATCACCAGGCACGATCTTGATGTAGTTGATCCTCATGCGCCCGCTGATGTGCGCAAGGATCTTGTGCCCGTTTTCCAGCTCGACGCTGAACTTCGCGTTCGGGAATTTCTCGACGACGGTGCCCTCGACCTGTATGCCGTCCTGCGCCATCAGTCTCCCTAGCGTGCGTAAGGTCCCAACCCGACCTCAATCTGCCTCGCGACGACGTCGGCTTCCGCCGCGCCGTCAACCTCAACCAGGATACCCCTGGATCGGTAGAAACCCAAGAGCGGCTCGGTGCGATCCGCGTATACCCGCAGACGCGCCCTGACCGCCTCCGACTCATCGTCCGCGCGATGCTCCAGCGCGGACCCGTCGACGTCGCACTCACCCGGCGTATCCGGCGGCGCGAAGTCCAAGTGGTAGCTGCGTCCGCAGGTCGGACATATCCTGCGTCCCGCCGTGCGCTCCACCAACACCTCATCCGGCGCCCCGACGAACACCGCAGCGGCGAGCCCGTTGCCAAGTCGACTCGTCAGGCCCTCGAGCATCTCGGCTTGACCAATCGTCCGGGGGAACCCATCCAAGATGTAGCCCCGCTGGCAGTCCGGCTCGCCCAGCCGGTCCACGATGATCGCGGCGACGAGTTCGTCCGGCACCAACTGGCCGGCGTCCAAACACGCCTTCAGATCCTTCGCGTTGGCCCCGCCAGAGCGTATAGCGTCTCGCAGGGCGTCGCCCGTTGAGAGATGGCACACGCCGAGTCGAGCCACTATGTAACCTGCCTGAGTGCCTTTGCCGACACCAGGAGGACCGAAGATTACGAGGCGCATAGGAGCCGCGCCCTCTTTATCGGCCGCGCGGGGTCAGGACGGTCGCCGTTAGCCCCGGCGACTACGCATCCTCATACCCTTGAGCAGGCCGTCGTAGTTTCGCGTTCTCAGCTGCGCGTCGAGCCATTGCATCCGATCAAGCGCCACACCCACAACGATGAGTATGGACGTCCCGCCGATGCCACTCAGTCGCAACTGACCCCGCGTGATGATGTCGACGAACCAGAACGGCACGATCGCGATGGACGCGAGGAACATCGCACCGGGCAGCGTGACCAGACTGAGCGTGCGGTCCAGATACTTCGCCGTCGCTCGTCCAGGTCGTACCCCAGGTATGAACCCGCCGTATCGCTTCAAGTTATCCGCGATATCCACCGGGTTTATGATAACCGCCGTGTAGAAGTAGGTGAAGAACACAATCAACATGCCGTAGATTGAGTAGTACACCGGGCCTGGGCTGAACCAGGCGGTAAGTGCCGACTGCAGCCCCGTGGGCAAGAACGGCAGCCCCATGATCGCGGTTGGGAACTGCATGATGGTGATAGCGAAGATGATCGGCATCACGCCCGACGTGTTCACCTTCAGCGGCAGGTATTGGGTCTGTCCGCCGTGGACTTGCCTGCCTACCTGTCGCTTCGAGTATTGCACCGGGATGCGACGTTCCGCCAGTGTGACGAAGATCGCGCCCATGATGATCGCTAGCGTAGCGCCCACGATCGCCAGTGCGCCGATGAGACCAAAGCCGCCTGACTCCGACGACGTCATGAATCGGATGACCTCGGCGATGCCGACCGGCGTGCGGGCGACGATGCCCGCATAGATGATCAGCGAAATGCCCTGCCCGATGCCGTATTCCTCGATCTGCTCGCCGAGCCACATGACGAACGTCGTGCCGGCGGTCAGCGTCAGTAGGCTCGTGAAGTAGAACATGAACCCGGGGTTCAGCACGATCGGTCGGTCAAAACCGAGCTGCTGGGGGTTGTTCAACGCTACGCTGATGGCGATTGCCTGGAAGGCAGACAGACCAATAGTTCCGTAACGCGTGTACTGGTTTATCTTGCGCCGGCCCGTAGGGCCTTCCTTCGACAACTGCTCTAACTGCGGCACCACTACGGTCAGCAGTTGTATGATGATCGAAGCGCTGATGTACGGCTGAATGCCCAGCGCAAAGATCGTCATCTGCGACAGGTTGCTGCCGGAGAACACGTCGACCACTTTGAGAGCGCCCAGCCGTCCACTGAGCTGCTCCCACATCTCTTCCAGCGCGCCTGCGTCGACGCCGGGCACGAATACGTGGCTCCCCAGCCGATAGACGATCAGAGCGCCCATCGTGAAGAGTATCTTCTGCCGGATTTCCGGCATTTTCCACGCGTTGCGGAGTGCTTGTATCACGCGATGACCTCGGCCTGTCCCCCAGCCGCCACTATTTTAGGGGCCGAGGCGCCTGAGAACTTGTGGGCACGCACGGTTAGGGACACCGCGATGTCCCCGTCCGCGAGAATCTTAACCAGGGCGTTGGCGCTGGGGATGAGTTGCTGTGCGAACAGCTCCTCGGGTCCCACAGTCGCGCCGGCCGCAAAGCCCTCGAGGGAGCGCAGGTTGACTACCGCATAGCGCGTCCGCCTGATGGGCTTGAAGCCACGCTTAGGCAGACGTCGATACAGAGGCGTCTGCCCGCCCTCGAACCACGGACGTTGGCTGAAACCCGCTCGGGAGCGCTGGCCGTTCTGCCCGCGCCCGCACGTGCCGCCACGGCCGGACCCGTTCCCACGCCCAAGTCGCTTGCGCGATTTCGTTGCCCCGCGAGGCGGAGCCAGATCATGCACCTTCATCTACGCCACTCCGAATCGTTCACGCTTGCGCCGCCGGTTAGGACGACGTATCGCCGATGCCAAGTATTTCACGCGCCGACTTGCCTCGCAGCCGTCCGACCTGCGCCGCGTTGCGCAGGCGCTTGAGGCCATCGATGGTAGCCGCTGCGCTGTTGATCTTGTTTCGTGATCCGAGGATCTTGCTCAGGACATCCTCGACGCCGGCGAGCTCCAGGATGAGGCGCGGCGCACTGCCCGCGACGACACCCGTTCCCTTGGAGGCCGGTTTCAGCACGACTTGCGAAGAACTTGCCTTGCCCGTGATCGCGTGCGGGATCGTCCCGTTAACGAGCGGCACTTGGAACAGGTTCTTGCGAGCGTCCTGCATGCTCTTGCGGATTGCCTCTGGCGGCTCGTTCGCCTTGCCGAAGCCCACGCCCACGGTGCCGTTGCGGTTCCCTACGACGGCGAGCGCGTTGTAACGAATCCGCCGACCACCCTTACGGACGCGCATGACGCGGTTGAGCTGGACTACTTGCTCCTGAAATTCGTCGTCGGAATCCCGGTAGTCGTCTCTACGCCTACCCCGCCGGTTGTCCTGTCTCAAGCCGTCTCTCCTTAGCTACTGCTACGCCGATTTCTGCTGCTGGTCGCCTTCGCCAGCGGAGTCCTCTGCCGGTTCCTCTACCACGCCTCTGTTCTTGGGACGCCGCGACGGCCCCAGATCAAGACCCGCTTCGCGGGCGGCGTCGGCCAGGGCACTGACCCGGCCATGGTACAGGTGCCCGCCTCTGTCGACCACAGCGTTCGTGACGTCCACTGCTGCGGCACGTTGCGCCACGGCAGTGCCGACTACCTTCGCCGCCGCCATGTTCGACGTGGTCTCCAGACCTTCGCTCAGCCCTGGTTCGACCGTCGACGCGGCCGCCAGCGTCACCCCACGCACATCGTCGATGACCTGCGCGTAGATGTGCTTGGCGCTGCGGAATATCGCAAGCCTTGGTCTCTCCGCCGTGCCGGAAATCTTCCTCCGCACGCGCCCGTGCCGGCGTATGCGGGCCTGTCTGCGCAACTGAGCAACGGTCGCCACGATCGGACTCCCTCTGAACTACTGGCTAGACGCGCGCCTTCTTGGCCATGTTGCGGACCTTCTCACCCAAGTACCGGATGCCCTTGGATGGCTCGTAGGTCTCTGGCTTCTTGAGCCGTCGTATGGACGCCGCAGTCTCGCCGACGAACTGCTTGTCGATCCCAGTCACTGAGATCGCGATGTGCTGCACGGTCTGGTTACCGTCACGCACCTGTTCGGCGGCCCCGACTTCAAGGGTAACGCCGTCCGGCACGTCGAACACGACCGGGTGCGAGAACCCAAGCTGCAACTGCAAGGACTTGCCCTGCAGGGCCGCGCGGTACCCAGTGCCAACCACCACTAATTGCTTCGTGAAGCCCTCGGTGACTCCCGTAACCATGTTCGCGACAAGGGCGCGCGTTAGCCCGTGCATGGCCCGATGGCGACGCGTCTCGGCCACACGCTCCACGGTGATAATGGAGTTGTCCTCCTGCACCGTCACGAAGTGGGTCAGCGGGCCCGCCAAGGTGCCCTTGGGTCCCTTGACTTCAATGCGCGTGGGCTCGATCGTCACGTTCACGCTGCTCGGTTTTTCGATGGGCATGCGCCCAACACGGGACATACGCGTCTCCTTACCAGACGTGGCAGAGCACTTCGCCGCCGATGCCACGCTTACGGCAATCTTTCTCTGTCATGACACCTTGCGAGGTGGAAATGACCGCGATGCCCAGGCCGCTCTGCACGCGCGGTAGCTTGCCCTTGCCGGTGTACACCCGGTGCCCAGGCTTGCTGACCCTCTTGATGCCCACGATTGGCGATTCGCGGCGTCCAATAAGCTTCATCACGAGCGTCAGCACCCCCTGCTTGGAGTCCTCGACGCGTCTGTAGTCCGTGATGTAGCCTTCCTCGACCAGTATTCTCGCCACGGCTTCGTGCAGTCTCGACGCCGGCACATCGACCTCTGCTTTACGTCGCATCACGCCATTGCGGACGCGCGTAAGCATGTCGGCCAGCGGATCGCTCATCGACATCTATCAGTCCTCTACCAGCTTGCCTTTACGATGCCCGGTATCTTGCCTTCACGCGCGAGCAGCCGGAAGCAGATACGGCAGAGGCCGAACTTCCGCAGGAATGCGCGCGGTCGCCCGCAGCGTCCGCATCGGTTGTACTTCCGGCTACTGAACTTCGCCGGGCGCTTCGCCTTGTTGACCAACGCTTTGCGTGCCACGCGTTTCTCCCTACCAAACTAGATGCGTCCGGTGTCACCCGGGTCGCGGAACGGCATGCCCATGAGCTTCAGGAGCTCGCGCGCCTGCTCGTCGGTCTCAGCCGTGGTTGCCATGACGATGTTCATGCCCTGGACATGGGACACATCGTCGTAATCGATCTCGGGGAAGATGACCTGCTCGGTGATACCCATGGCGTAGTTGCCACGTCCATCGAACGAGTCGGGGTTGAGACCCCGGAAGTCCCTGATCTGCGGCAAAGCGATCTTCACCAGATGCTGCAGGAACTCATACATGCGTGCGCCGCGCAACGTGACCATGAGGCCCACGGGCATGCCCTGGCGCACCTTGAAGTTCGATACGGACTTCCGAGCGCGCCGGACCGCTGGCTTCTGCCCCGTGATCGTCGTCAAGTCGTTGACGGCGCTCTCAATGAGGTTAGCGTTGCCGGTATCAACCGACGCCCCGAGCCCCATGCTGACGACTATCTTGTCGAGCTTGGGCGTCTGCATGACGTTCTCAAACTCAAAGCGCTGTTGCAGCGCCGGAACGACCTCGGTGCGATAGTGCTCTACGTACATTGCGGCGTTCTCTCTACTCGCTCTCGATAACACGCACGTTGGAGATGTGTATCGGCGATTCCTGCTCCAGGACGCCGCCCTCCGGGTGCTGCTGCGACTTGCGCAGGTGGCGCGTCGTCATGTTGACACCTTCGACCACCACGCGACCACGGATCCGATCCACCGTGCGCACGGCTCCCTCGGCGTCTTTCCACTCGCCCGCCAGCACTCGGACCTGATCGCCCTTCTTAATGCGATACTTGATCGGGCGTGGCGGTTGCTGTCTACGCTTGCGGGGCACTGTCTCGATCTCCTGCGTGTCTTATATGACCTCTGGCGCTAAGGACACGATGCGCATGAATTCGCGGTCGCGCAGCTCCCTTGCGACGGGCCCGAAGATGCGAGTGCCTCGTGGCTGCTTGTTCGCATCGATGATCGCCGCGGCGTTGCCATCGAACTTGATGTACGAGCCATCCCGCCGACGGTATTCCTTGGCGGTCCGCACGACAACGGCGCTGACCACCTCGCCCTTTTTGATATTGCTGCCCGGAATCGCTTCCTTCACGGACGCGCGAATCACATCGCCCACGCGGGCGTATCGCCGGCCAGTGCCGCCGAGTACGCCGATGCACATGATCTTCTTCGCGCCCGAGTTATCGGCGACGGTCAGATAGGTCTGTGGCTGAATCATTGCAGCGTTCCTTCTGCGGACTATCGAGCCCGCTGCAGCACCCCGGCTACGCGCCACCGCTTCAGACGGCTGAGCGGGCGCGTCTCCATCAGGAGGACGCGATCGCCGATACCGCAGTCGTTTGTCTCGTCGTGCGCGAGGTACTTCTTCGACCTGCGTACGATCTTCCCGTACATCGGGTGCTGGAACGCACGCTCGACCGCAACGGCAACCGTCTTGTCCATCTTATCGCTCACGACGACGCCCGTCCGCGTCTTCCTCTTGGCTCGATCTGCCATTCACGTCCCTCTTTTCGAGCGCTTCGCGCTATATCTTCGCGATGTTCCGCGTGCGCTGGAAGAACTCGGGATTCTTGCGCAGCCTCGCCCACAGTCTCATGGAGAGCGTCGCCGCTCTCGCGTCGGCGCCGGCCAGGTCGTCTTGGGCGATGCGTCCAGCGGGGTCGTTCTTCCCCGCGGACAGAACCACACCCTTCGCGAGTTCGCGTGCTACCTCGTCGTCGGTGAGCAGGAAGTTCTGAATCTGCTTCTCCCGCACGACAGTCAGTACGCGCGCAATGTTCTGCCTATTCAGGCGCGGCTTCGTCGAATCTTCGAGCTGCCCGTAAACCCGTTGGAACTTCATGTCCACTCCGAGACCACGGAGCGTCCTGAGATCCGCTTTGAGCTCGGCGGGGGTCTTTTGGCGCAGGTCGTCCATCGACTCCACGCCGATCGCGTCGGCGCGTACCTTCATTAAAGATCTCCATAGCCGCGGGTAATGAACCGCGTCTTAATCGGCAGCTTGTGCTTGGCGCGGGTCATCGCGACGCGCGCGACATCCTCTGGTACGCCGGCAATTTCAAACATGACACGACCCGAGTGCACGACTGCGACCCATCCCTCGGGAGAGCCCTTGCCCTTGCCCATACGGGTTTCGAGCGGCTTCTTCGTGTAGGACTTGTCCGGGAACAGCTTGACCCATACGCGGCCACCACGTCGCACGTGACGGGTGATGGCAACACGCGCAGATTCAATCTGCCGGTTCGAAACCCAGCCCGGTTCAAGAGCCTGCAGGCCGTATTCCCCAAACGCCACACTGTTGCCGCGATGGGCAGCGCCCCGCATGCGGCCACGGTGCTGTTTGCGAAACTTGACCCTCTTGGGCATCAACATCGTATCGACTCCTGTTCGACGTTCAGTTCCTGCGTCCGCCGCCGCCGCCGCCAGGTCGTCCGCCGCCACCGGGGCCAGGTCGCCCGCCGCCACCGCCGCCGGGTCGGCCGCCGCCACCGCCGGGTCGCCCGCCGCCCCCTGGGCCGCCGCCGCCACGATAGCCGCCGCCGCCACCACCGGGCCCGCCTCGGAAGCCGCCCGGGCCCCCACGTCCGCCGCCTGGACCCCCACGTCCGCCGCCTGGGCCGCCACGTCCGCCGCCCGCGCCGCCCGCGCCGCCTCTACGACCATCACCGGAGCCACGCGGGCCCGCGCCGCCCTGCGCCCGCGGCTTCAACATCACCGCGTCGTGCCCGACGGTGCCACTGATGACCTCGCCTCGGAATATCCAGCACTTGACGCCGATAAGCCCAAAGTTCGTCTTCGCTTCACAGAAGCCATAGTCAACGTCCGCCCGCAACGTGTGCAGCGGCACACGTCCCTGGATGTCGTATTGGCTCTGTGCGATTTCGTGCCCGCCCAGTCGGCCGGACACCATCACCTTGCAGCCCTCTGCGCCGGACCGCATCGTGTTCTGCACCGATCGCTTCATCGCCTGACGATAGGGTGTGCGGCGTTCGATCTGCGCCGCGACGCCTTCCGCCACCAACCGAGCATCAAGCTCCGGTCGACGGACTTCCTCGATCTTAATCTGCGCGGGTCGGCCCAGGAGCTTCTCCAGGTCGGCCGCCAGCCGCTCGACCTCGGCGCCACGGCGTCCGATGACGATTCCAGGGCGGGCAGTGTGGATGTGGATCGTGAGACGACTGGCGTCCCATCGCTCAACAGACACGCGGGAGACCGCGGCTCTCACCAGCCGTTCGCGGATAAAGTCGCCGATCTTCAGATCTTCCTGAAGCCACTCGGCATAGTCGCGGCTCTCGTTTGGGAACCACCGCGAATCCCACGTCTGTATGATACCCAATCGCAATCCGCGTGGATGCGTTTTCTGACCCACCGAACTCTCCTCACCTGGTATTCAGGTAGCTGTCCCGAAGCCGTGCCGTCATGCTCTTCGACCCTCACGGTTGACCCGTCGGACTACCGATCGTCCACCTCTAGCGTGATGTGGCAGCGCCGGCGCAATATGCGATAGGCCATCCCACGCGCCCGCGGTCTGATCCGCTTCATCGTCACGCCTTCGTCGACCACGATTCGCTTTACGAAGAGCGCGTCGGAATCCAACTCCGCGCCCTCGTGCCACGCTTCGTTCGCGTCCAATTCCGCAGCGTTGGCGACCGCCGAGTTGAGCAGGCGCCCTATGATATGCGAGGCCCGGTTGCCGTTGTAGTGCAGCATGTCCTGCGCCTGCTCGACCGACTTATTCCGCACCAGATCGGCGACCAACCTGGCCTTCTGTGCCGACATCGGCGCGTTCTTTACAACTGCGCGTGCGCTCATTAATCCCGACGCCTTTCAACCGAATCGCCGCCCGTGGCTAGGCGGATCTGTGTCCCCGGAACGTTCGTGTCGGGGAGAACTCGCCAAGCTTGTGTCCTACCATGGTCTCCAACACGAAGACGGGGAAGAACTTTTTGCCGTTGTGGACCAGGAACGTGTGCCCGATGAACTGCGGAATGATCGTCGAGCGACGGGACCATGTCCGTATCACCTTGCCGCGTTCCCCGCTGACCTCGAGCTTTTCGACCTTCTTCAAGAGCTTGGGGTCTACGTAAGGCCCCTTCTTGATCGACCGTGCCATAGCAACTCTCCCGGCAGATGCCTATCGGCGCGTGCGCCGCGAAACCCCTATCGGCGCTTGCGCCGCGAAACGATCAGGCGATCGGACGCCTTGCCCTTCTTCCGGGTCTTATGACCCTTCGTCGGCACGCCCCACGGCGTCACCGGATGGCGCCCGCCGGAGGACTTACCCTCCCCGCCGCCGTGTGGATGGTCGACCGGGTTCATCGCAACACCACGCACCTTCGGGCGCCGGCCCAGCCAACGTGACCGGCCCGCTTTCCCGATGACGATGTTCTCGTGATCCAGATTTCCGACCTGTCCAAGCGTCGCATAGCACGCCGCGAGCACTATGCGCTGCTCGCCGGAGGGCAGAAGCACCGTCGCGTACTTCCCCTCCCGCGCCATGAGCTGTGCGGCTCCGCCAGCGCTGCGGACCATCTGCCCGCCCTTGCCAGGCCGCATCTCGATATTGTGGATCACCGAGCCGACCGGCATGTCCGTCATGGGCATTGCGTTGCCGATGCGGATGTCCACTCCAGGCCCAGACTCCACCGCCGTGCCAACCGTCAGGCCGAGCGGCGAGACGATGTAGCGCCTCTCGCCGTCCTCGTATTCAAGGAGCGCGATGCGCGCCGACCGGTTGGGATCGTACTCGATCGCAACCACCGTGGCGCTCTCGCCGTGCCGGTTCCTACGGAAGTCGATCTCACGGTAGCGACGTTTGTGCCCTCCACCTCGCCGACGCATCGTGATGCGCCCGGCGGAGTTGCGGCCGCTAATCCGCTTCTTACCGGTAGTCAGCGACTTCTCGGGGCGAGATCGCGTGACCTCACTGAAGTCCGACGTCGTCATGTACCGACGTGACGGTGTGTATGGCCTGTAGCTCTTTGCCAAACCCGCTCTCCTTCGCCTAGATGCCTTCGAACTGCGGGATCGTCACGCCGGCGCGCAACGTGATGATGGCTTTCTTCTGCTCACGTGTCCTGCCAGGTCGGAAACGCCGCGAACGACGGTTCTTGTCAGCGTCACGCGTCTTGCCGTTCGTGCGAAGGGTGTTGATCTTGGTGATGCTGCCCTGCGCGTCCGGGAACAAGAACTCGACCGCGGCGCGTATGTCGTCCTTGGTCGCCTTTGGGTCAACCTCGACGACGTATTTCACGATGTCGGGGCGACCGGGTCGATCCGTATAGCGCTCACGCTGGATCGTCGTCTTCTCAGTGAGAATCGGCCGCCTGAACACTTCGTATGGGGTCATCGCCATCAGGAGGCCTCCTCTTCGACCGTCTGACCCGCAGCGGCAGCCGAGGCAACCCTCGCGGCGAGACCGTCCAGCGACTGCGGCGTCACAAGCAGCACGTCGTGAACGATCGTGTCGTAAGCGTTAATCAAGCTGGCTTCTGTCGTGGTGGCCTTCGGCAGATTGCGGCACGACAGCCGCATGTTGCGGTTCGTCTCCGGCAACACGATGAGAATCTTGCTCTCCGCCAAGCCCAGCCCTGCCAGCACCTTCGTGAGCTGCTTCGTGCTGGGACGATTCTCCGTTGGCGGAAATTCGTTGACTACGACGATGCTGCCATTCGCTACCTTGTCGCGCAACGCTGACAGTAGCGCCAATCGGCGCATCTTCTTCGGCGTGTTTTGCCGATAGCTACGCGGCTTGGGTCCAAACGCGATGCCACCACCCTTGCGAATCGGGGACTTGACGTCGCCCATACGCGCGCGACCGAGACCCTTCTGGCGGAAGAGCTTCTTCGTGCTGCCCTTCACCTCGCCACGCGTCTTGGTGGACGAGTTGCCCTGGCGCTGGTTCGCAAGGTGCGCAACCACTACCTGATGCAGCACGGCCGTATTGACTTCGCCCTCGGCTAGGCACGCGGGCGCATCAATGGCTCCCGCTTCCCCACCCGACTGGCTTCTGACAGTAAGCTGACTCATGTCTACCTATCCCTACGCGTTGCCGTGCTTGACGGCCTTGCTTACTAGCACGACGCCGCCGGCCGGCCCCGGGATCGCTCCGTTGACGACGAGTAGGTTCTTCTCGGCGTCCAAGAGCATGACTCGGAGGTTCTGCACCGTCAGGCGCGAATGCCCAAAGTGACCCGGCATCTTGCGGCCCTTCACGACGCGCGATGGAGTTGCGCTCGTGCCAATGGAGCCACCGCGTCGCAGATCCTTCTCGCCACCGTGCGAGCCATCACCACCTCGGAAGTTGAACTTCTTCACGACGCCTGCGAAGCCGCGACCCTTTGTGATGCCCGCCACGTCCACCACATCGCCCGGGGCGAAGACCGCTTCGACGTCTAACACCTGGCCCTGCGTGAATTCGCTGACATCGTCTACTCGGAACTCGCGCAGATAGCGCGCGGGGTCCGCCTCCGCCTTGGCGAAGTGTCCTTGCGTAGGACGGTTCGCGCGCTTGCGGGACCCAAACGCCAACTGAATTGCGCTGTAAGTGTCCTTCGCTACGGTCTTGACCTGGACCACCGGACACGGCCCAGCCTCAATGACAGTCACGGGCACGGACGCGCCGGACTCGTCGAAGATGCGGGTCATGCCGACCTTGCGACCTATCAGGCCTGCACTCATGGCTCGATCCCCCTGCGCGCTGGCGCTCGCTACTTGATCGTCACGTCGATGGCTATACCGGACGGGAGATCGAGTTGCCGCAAGGCATCCATCGTCCGCGGGGTATAGTCGGTGACGTCTATGAGACGCTTATGCACGCGCATTTCGAACTGCTCGCGCGACTTCTTGTCGATGTTCGTGCCCCGGTTAACCGTCCACATGCTTCGATGCGTGGGGAGCGGTACCGGGCCCCGGACTAGAGCCCCGGTTTGCTTAATGGTGTCGCATATCTCGGACACCGATTGGTCAAGCAGCCGGTAGTCGAAGGCTTTGAGCTTGATACGTATCGTCGCTGCCATGCGCGCACATCCTCACTCTATCCAGACGGCGAAGCGC
>Ga0066627_1342566_pt1 | contig 14603 bp, 7 predicted proteins | sample SaaInl4_135m_RNA_FD_62653 | JGI IMG/M metagenome (GOLD analysis project Ga0066627, IMG submission 62653) | Marine microbial communities from expanding oxygen minimum zones in the Saanich Inlet - SI054_135m_RNA (Metagenome Metatranscriptome) | ecosystem: Environmental > Aquatic > Marine >...
CGCGCGTCGACCGACGTAGCGCGCTGTTCTGCGTGCCGTTTCGCGTGATGCCATGTGGCGCCCGCCGCCACAATAGACGGTCACGCCCCGTTAGGCTGAATAGAGAGCGAGATGCGGAAGACAGACACTCTTCGGATCCGGCGAGTCCTGACCCTCCGCCGCGCGCCGGTAGCCGCGTGGTGTGCCCTCCTCTTCCTCGGGGCTCTCGTGTCCGCGCAGGCGCAGCGTCTTGAGCTCACCCTGTCCGAAGACGCCGAGGCCATTCGGCAGGCGGTCCGCATGGACAACATCAAGCGCGACATCGCCCGTCTCACCGCGCTTGAGAGCCGCGTCAGCGGATTCCCCGGCTCAGACAGCGCCTCCAAGTACGTCTTTGAGCGACTGCAGGAGATCGGTCTCGACGACGTCGAGACGCGCACGTTCACCATGACCGCCCCGGTGGAACACGGCCTCGGGCGTATGGTGGTCAGAGATCGCGACGGGGCGGAACTGCGCACCATCGACGTCCGGCCGGTGTGGCCGAACTTGGTCCGCACGTCTTTCCTGCCGAACGGTGTGAAGCATCGCGTCGCGCGCGGGCACACGCTTGATTGGGTCGCGGACGCGTATCAGGTCGGCGCCGCAGCGATAGTGGACGACCCACGTAACCAGGCGCTACGCAACCAGCGCGTGGACGGCCTCGATAACGACAACGACGGCCTTGTAGACGCCGCAGACCTCGACGGCGAGGTCACGCCCGTCGCGGGCACCTCCATCTTCGTGCCGACCGGCGGTCTCGAAGGTCGCCTGATTTACGGCGACGACGCCAAACTTAACGACTTCGACGGCAAGGAAGTGGGTGGCTTCTGGCACACCGTCGACGCCGACGACACGCTCGACGGCGTCGCCCGGCGATTCCGCGTCTCGCCAGGCAGCATTCTGGACGACGTCCTCAACATACACCTGAGCAGAAGCCAGGACGGGATCGACAACAACGGCGATGGCGAGATCGACGAAGACGGGGAAATCGACCCGTTCTCAGTGATCGCGGGATGGTCGACCGACGGCGTCGACAACGACGGCGACGACCTCATTGATGAGACTCCCGAGGACGACCTGGCGAAGACGTCCGAGGCAGCGGTCTTCATCCCCCGCGGATCCATCGCGCTGGTGACGTTCAATTCGAGCACGAACTGGATCAACGCCGCGATGCTGGGCGCGCGGGCGGTGCTGTTCATCGAACCCGACGATACGATCCGGGGCGAGGCGGAGAACAAGTACCTCACCGTCCCCGCGAACCTGCCGCGTTTCTGGGTTGGCAAGGAAGACGCGACCTACTTGCTCGACCTGTTGGGCGAGGATGGCGGCGAGTCCGTGTACCTCTCCGCGCAACTAACCGCGGACGTGCGGTGGGAGAAGCGCACCGCGCAAAACGTGCAGGGATTCCTGCGCGGCGCGGACCCGGTGCTGCGCGACGAACTGATCATCATTCAGAGCTACTACGACTCGATGTCCGTGGTACCGTCGCTGGCTCCCGGCGCGCAGACGACGGCGGGCATCGCGTCTATGTTCGAACTGGCGCGGTTGCTGGAACAGCCCGAGTTTCGGCCGGCGCGATCGGTGTTATTCCTGGCCACGGGCGCGCATTTCCAGGGCCTGGGCGGCATGCGCGCGTTCATGGAAGGCCTGAGCCAGGACAACGTCGAGACCATGCGGGAGTTGAGGCGGGATCTGAACCAGGACGTCATCGAGTTCCAGCAACTCGGGCGCAAGATGGCGCTGTCCATTGACCGCGGGTACCTCGTGGAGTTCCCGCCCGCGTTCTTCCACCGCGTTGACAGCATCGCGACAGATCTCGACTCCGTCGTCCGCAGCCTGAACGACCTCGACACCGCGCAACGGCAGGTGGACCGGCTGGCAGAGGAGCAGCGGGCCGACAAGGAAGAGCAACGCAAGCGCAAGGTCGCTGATCTTTCGAAGAACCGAGATTCGCAGAACTTCACCGAGGAGGAACGGGCGCTGCTCGACGTTCACCTCGCTCGGGCCGAGTTCCTGGGACTCCAGACAGGGCAGTTCCTCCGGGACGTGACCCGCCGCATCGACGACGTCAAGGTCGAGGGTCTACAGGGGTCGCGCGACACGGTGCAGCAGATGCTGATGGACATCGCGATTCCCGTCGCGAAGCTCGACGTTTGGGCCATGCAGCAGGTCCGCGGCATTGCGGATCGGAGCGAGGTCGGCGAGGGGTATTCGCGCGAGATTCCCGACAGCCTCCTGCCGTTTTACGACCGCGCCAACCCACCGGCGGACGCGCTCGGCCGAATGGCGCCGATTACGATCCCGGGCTTCGGGGAGCTCGACCCTCTGGCCGCATTCCAGCACCTGGCACAGGACGGGGTTCTCGACGACTGGGAGATTGAGAAGGGCCGCATCGCGACTTTGTACGTGCCGGACAAGGTACTCGGCCGGCACCTGACGGCACTGCAGCTCGGGCGCATCCGCCGCGCGACGAAGATCCTTGATGGCCGCGTGGCCGGCGAGAACTATGCCGAGACCGAGAACGGGCTTCTCGCCAAGGCGCTGGGCGCCGCGAGCGCTTACTCCGGCGCAGCCGCGGACGTGTCCACGATCCAAGGCGCGGTGCAGACGGCGAAGTTCCGCCTGCTGCAGGCGACGCTTGCCCGCTACCTCACCGAGGACGAACTGCGCGCCGCCGAGACCAACCATGCGGAACTGGAAGACGGCGGCGAATACGCTGCGGAAGAGCTTGCGCACTACCTGAACATCGCCGAGCGTCGCCTGGAGCAGGAAGGGCCGAGGCTCGAAAGCCTGCTCGGCGCCGCGCAGTCGGGCGTCCTGAACCGCGACTTCCGCGCCGAAGAGCATCTCGCCCTCGCGAACCACCTCGGCGGCGCCGACTATGCGCGCCTCCTCGACGCCCGCGAGCAACTCTTCGCCGAGTACGAGCACGAGACGTACCTTACCGCCGCCGAAAGACGCGCACGCAACGACGTGCTGGAGTTGCTGCAGCTTCACGACCTCGTGCCGACGATCGAGCGCACGTTCACCGAGGGCGAGAAGCGCCTGCTCCGCACGAACCTGATGACGATGCGGAATTCGCGCGTGCGCAACGTGCACAAGCGCATCGAGCGGCTGTCTCGCATCGACGCGGTCGCGTATCAGGAGCGTGTTGCTGGGGTCATCCAGTCGATCCAGCTTCAGCAGGAACTCGGCCGCTACTACCAGTCGCTCGTCGTCTCGCTGGATCTGTCTACACAGAGCGACGGCTTCGGTGTCTTCTACAAGGGTTCGTTCTACGACGACAACCGCGAGTTCGAGCTACGTCGTGAATACGCGCCCATCGGCAACAAACTGATGGAATACGCGACGAACGCCAACCTGAAGCGGAATCTCGAAGCCCTGCGCCGCTTCCCAGACGACCACGTGCGCCAGGCTATCCTCTCGAGCCAATGGGGAGTCGCTGACCGCGTGAACACGGTCGAGCAGCTCGAGGGAAAGACCCTTGAAACGCTCGTGTTCGACTACTACGACACGCTCGTGACTCTGGGCGGCGTCAGCCGTCTGATGAAGCTGCAGTTCGAGGACATGCGCCAGAAGGGCGAGCCCTCGAAGACGATGCTCAAGGACATCGACTACATCCGCAAGGAAGTCAGCCGCTTCGTCCGCAACGACATCCGCGAGGCGCGCCGGACACGCAAGTCCACGAAGCGACTGTTCGCGCGCGTCGAGAAGATGCTCGCGCTCAAGAGCCGACCTATTGAGGGGTTGTCCGACGACGAGATCAACGACCTGCGCAGCCTCATGGCGATGGCCGGCATTGAGTCGGAGACGAACTTCGTCAACGCCATCAGCGCCAGCGGGGGCAAGACCTGGCAGACGTACATCCCCGGCAAGATGGCGTTCGACGCCGAGGTGGCCACGTTGTCCGGTAGGACGGGCATGACGTTCGCCACGATCGACGACGGGCGAGTCTACACGGACACGCCGCTCGATACGTACGACCGTCTGAACTTCGAGAACCTCGAAGCGCAGGTGCAGACGCTCGCGTCGCTGACCGTCCAGATGCTGCGCGACCCGAAGATGCCGACTTCGGCGCGCGTGGGCAACTTCTACACGGCTCTGTCGGGCCGCGTGGTCGAATACGACGCCCGCGAGAGCGCGGTGCCGCAGACGCCTGTGCAGAACGCGATAATCGCCATCCGTCGCAAGAACAAGACGATGATGGGCGTTCGCGGCGACCTGTACGTGCTCGGCGACCAGAAGGGCAGGTACACCCTCTCGGGTCTCGCCATGGAAGGTCGCGCGACGATCCGCCCGAAGGGCACGCAGGAAGTCGAAGCATTCGTCCTCGACCCGGATTCGGGCGACATCGTATATGCGCCCGACCTAGGCGAATTCGGCGCGAAGATCTACCCGAACCTCATCCCGATCAACCGACGTCGCGTGGGGGCGAATATCGTCGCCTTCCCGTGCGTAAGCACGACGATCTACGACCTCGTCGACCAGCGGTACATGCGCACGCTGACTTCGCTACAGGTGTACGATTCGGACCGCGACGCCGCGCCTCAGCGCTACGGAATCTCACGGCCGTGGATACAGCCGCTCGTCTCGGCGGCCGAGCCCATCGCGCTGGTGTATTCGGAGCCGGACTCGCGGATCAAGATCAGCATGGCGTCCGGGCTGCTCGGGAAGCTGCTGCTGCTCATCAAGGCTACCGGCACGAATGTGGACAACCCCACGCTCTACACAGGCGAAGGGTTCGTCGTCCGCGAAAACGGGTCGATCCGCGTCACGCCCTACGTCGTCGTGCAGGACATGTGGAACCTGGACGAGGCGCGCATCGGGCTGTATCGGCGCTACGGGATCAACAACAAGCGGCTCGAGGAATTGCACGCGGAAGCCAGTCGCCTGCTTCAGCTAGCCGAGCGGGATCTGTCAGCGAATCAGTACACCGCGGCGCTCAAGAAGGCGCGTGCGGCGTGGGGCAACGAGTCCATCGCCTATCCCGACGTCAAAGCCACCGGGAACGACGTCGTCCGCGGGGTAATGTTCTACCTCTTCCTGCTGCTGCCGTTCTCGATGTTCGGTGAACGCCTGCTGTTCGCGGCGACGAACATCAACAAGCGCATCGGCTACACGTTCGGCATCTTCCTGCTCATCTTCTTCTTCCTAAGCCGCGTGCATCCCGCGTTCGAGATTGCGGAGACGCCGTTCATCATCCTGATCGCGTTCATCGTGCTGGCGCTGACGGTGGTGGTGATCACCATCATCATCCGCAAGTTCAACGAGCAACTCGAGAAGATGCGACGCGAGAAGTCCAAGATCTACAAGGCGGACGTCGGTCGACTGTCGGCGAGCGCGGCCGCGTTCTCGCTGGGCATCTCGAACATGCGGAAGCGCAAGGGCCGGACGCTTCTGACGTGCGCTACACTGGTGACCCTCACGTTCACGGTGATCTCGTTCACGTCCGTGAGGACCGAGATCCGCGCGCACTCGACCCGTATCCCGGGCGTCACGCCGAACTACCAGGGCGTGCTGATACGCGACCAGTACTGGCGCGCGCTTGAGGAACCCATCGTGGACGGTTCGCGGACGAACTTCTTGAAGTCCGATATGACGGCCCTCGTCGATGGCGTGCGGACCCAGATTGAGGTGTCGAACTACGTTGCCCCCCGCGCGTGGTACGAGGCAGCGAGCATCGGGAACCAGTCCGCGGTCGTGATCGACAGCCTCGTCGAAGAGGACACTAGCTACACGGTGGCAATGCTCGTGGGCATGGCCCCGGAAGAGAAGAACGTCACGCGTATCCACTCGAAGCTGGCGTACGGTCGGTGGTTCGAGGACAACGAGCGCGACGCCTACGTGTGCGTGCTTCCCAAGGGCGTGTCCGACTCGCTGGGGATCACCGAGGAACAGGTCGTCAACGGCGACGCGAAGGTGCGCGTGCTGGGCGCGGACTTCCTGGTCGTCGGCGTGCTGGGCATCGACTTCAAGGAACTCACGGACCTCGACGGGGAAGAACTGACGCCCGTCGACTACACGCTGCTCCAACAGCAGCAGACGCGCGGCTCGCAGGACTCGACGCTCGAGGGCGAGCTACAGAAGTACCAGCACCTCCCGCCCGACCAGATCGCGATCATGCCGTACCAAATGGTCATCGACTCCGGTGGGAACGTGAAATCCGTCGCGGTGAACATGGAAGACCTGCAGCGCGAACTGCCCGCGGGCGTCACGGTGGGCGACAAGATCGACGCGATCATGTCCCCGGTGATGAAGCGTTCTGGACTCGACTTCTTCGTCGGCAAGGGACGTAGCGTCTTCCTTTACAGCTCCATCGGTGGGACGTCCACCGAGCAGATGAGCAACCTCGCCGTGCCGATCCTGATCGCGGCGCTGATCGTGCTAAACACGATGCTGGGCGCCGTCTACGAACGCGTGCGCGAGATCGGCATCTATAGCGCCGTCGGGCTGGCTCCGGTGCACATCGCATTCCTCTTCATGGCGGAAGCATGCGTGTACGCGGTTCTCGGCGCCGTCCTTGGCTATCTCCTGGGTCAGGTTACCGCCTGGACGCTTGTGCAGACGGGCTGGCTCGCGGGACTGACGCTGAACTACTCCGCGCGGTCCACCGTATACGCGACGATGATCGTGATGTTCGTCGTGCTGGCGTCGACGATGTACCCGGCGATCAAGGCGGGGCGCATGGCGGTGCCAGACATCGAGCGCAAGTGGCGCCTGCCGGAGCCGGACGGCGACGAGTGGCACTTCGACCTGCCGTTCACCGTCCTGGGCGAGGAAGCGCTGGGTCTGAACATCTTCATGCGCGACTACTTTGAGGCTCACGCGGACGAGTCCGCGAGTGACTTCTACGCGGACGACGTGATGTTCAAACGGGAGACGCCGGAGGACTCGGAGGACGAGCAGTACGCCTGCGAGATGATGGTGTGGCTCGCCCCGTACGACCTCGGCGTCAGCCAGCGGGTGAGCCTGCGGACCACGCCGGTCGGCGGGGAAGAGGAAGAACTGTTCCGCATCCATCTGGTCGTGTTCCGCGAGAGCGGGGAAATCGCCTCGTGGAAGCGCGTCAACCGACGCTACCTGAACCTGATCCGCAAGCAGTTGCTCATATGGCGCACGTTCAACGTCGAGTTGCGCGGCGAGTTCCACGCCCGTGGCCGCGACGAGACCGAACGTCTGGCCGGAGTGACGCCGGAGTTCGCATCAGACTGACGCTGCGCACACGATAGGCGCGTGAACACCTGCGCCCAAGGGAGCGAGAGTGGCTCGATCAAGACGTAAAGGGGAATCGCTCGCCGAGGAAATGCAATCCTGGGCAAAGCGATACGACACGGACGAAGGCGTTCGGACCTTCGAGTCGGGGTTGAGCCTAAAGGTTCTGATCGGCGCCGCGTTCGTGGGCTTCCTGATGATGCCCGGCGCCATCTACCTGACGCTGCAGACCGGCCAGGCCGCCGGTGGAGCCGCTGCTCCGTGGGTCGCGGTGATCCTCTTCACGGAGATCGCGCGGCGTTCGTTCCAGACCGCCAAACGGCAAGAGTTGTATATCCTGCTCGCCCTGACCGGCGCTGCCGTAAACGCTGGCGGGCAGTACTCCGGGTATATCTACGACTCGTACTTCATCAACTCGCAGCAAGCCGAGTCGTACGAGATATCGGACAAGATTCCCGACTGGGCCATTCCGCCTAAGGAGTCCAAAGCGCACGCCGTGCGGTCGCTGTTCCACAAGGACTGGTGGCAGGGCGCGCGGGGTGAAGCTCGCGTCTTCGGATTCCCCATCGGCCCCATCACGTTGATGCTCCTGCTCCAATTGCTCTGGCGGCTGAGGCACATCTCGGGCAGCTACTTCTTATTCAGGGTATGCGCGGACTTCGAGAAGTTGCCATATCCACTCGCGCCCGTGAGCGCACAAGGGGCGACAGCGCTCGCGGAGACGACGCACAAGACGGAGACCTGGCGATGGAGGGTCTTCAGTATCGGCTCGATTATCGGGATGGGCTGGGGCGCCATCTATGTGGGCATACCGCAGATCAGCGGAGCCCTCGGGATGGCAGAGCCCCTGCGCATCATTCCGATCCCCTTCATCGACTTCACGCAGAGCATTGAGGCGTTCGCGCCGACCGGCACGTTCGCCATCACTACCGACGCCAGCGCCATCCTGACCGGGTTCGTGATGCCTATCCCGGTGGTCATCGCGCAGTTCGTGTCGGCATCGTTTACGCAGTTCTTCCTGAACCCGTATCTCTACCGGCACGACATCCTGCATACGTGGGAACCCGGGATGGACGTGCGAGTCACCGGGCTGAGGAACGGTCTCGACTTCTGGATGAGCTTCTCGTACGGCAAGAGCTTCTCGTTCGCCGCCCTCGGGTTGGTGACGGTTGTCGTGATGTTCGCCAGGCGCGGCCGGAAGCGCGAGGACGGCTCCGGTAGTTGGACGCCTCCGCCAGGCCGTGGTGACTTCCCGATCTGGCTGGCGCTGTTGATGTGGTCGGTGGGCATGGGCGGCTACGTGTACGTGGTTCACAAGCTGATCCCCGGGTTCCCTCTCGGCTTCCTCATAGGCTTCGCGTTCCTCTACACGCCGCTGAATTCCTACATCAGCGCGCGTACGTTCGGGATCATGAGCCGTGACCTGTTCGACATCCCTTACATCAAAGAAGCCACGCTCATCCTGAGCAAGTACGACGAGATCGACATCTGGTTCGCCCCGTTCCCCAACGAGGACTACGGCACGGAGACGCAGGGCTGGCGGATTCTCGAACTCACTGGGACGACGTTCACCAGCAAAATCGCGGCCGACCTGTTGGCGTGGCCGGTGCTGCTGATCGCGGGCATCCTGGCATGGCACTTCATCTGGAAGCTGGCTCCGATCCCGTCGGCCCAGTACCAGTTCGCGCAGATGATGTGGCCGATCTTCGTCACGCAGCGTGCCTTGTGGATCACGGCGTTGCGCGACGGACACTCCGAACAGCTTCAGGCAATCCGGCCGACGTACATCCTAGCGGGCTTCGTCGTGTCGCTGGCGATCTACGGCGCGTCGGTGGTCTCGCGAATCCCGTATCGGCACATCGCGGGATACGGGCTGATCGGTGGACTTGGCGCGGACCCCGGCTTCTTCCTGCTCCAATTCGTCGGCGCGATCATCGGTCGATACGTGATGATCAAGCGGTTCGGCCGCAACCGATGGTCCCGATACAACCCGGTCTTGCTCGCCGGGTTCTGGTGCGGCTTGGCGCTGATCGGCATGGCGGGCGTCGCGATCGACCTGATCCAGAAATCGGTCATCGTGAAGCCGTTCTGACGTTGCGCCGTCAACACGAGTGCACGGTGTTCCTGGCCAAGGGCGTGGACTGATGGCCGACTCCTGGGCCCCGTTCGGATGGCAGGGACTCACCGCGGAGGCCCCCGCCGACTGGGAACTCGTGGGCATCCCAAAAACCCACGACGCCGCCGAGGGCTATCTGCGCCTGGATGACGCGAATCAGCCGCGGCTGGAACTGAAGTGGAGTTCCCACCCGCAGAAGAAATTCGACATCGAGAAGACCCTCGACGACTACCTGTCGGGCATTCGGAAGACATACGAGAAGCAGATCGGCCCGATCGAAGTGCGGCGGGATCAGACGCTCATCCCGAACTCCGGGCCGGACGCGGCGTTCCACGAGCATCGCGAGGCGCGCTTCTTCTCATGGCGCGGTGAGTTGCGCGCGTATGGCGCCATATGGCGTTGCGCGCTGTGCCAGCGTGTCGTGATGACGCAGGTGATCGGCCCGTCCGGGGGGCAGGGGACGCGGCAGCAGGCGATCCGCGTGTTCCGCTCGGTCCAGGACCACCCGCCGGGTCCGACGAACCTGTGGACGGCATACGGTCTCGAGATGGACATCCCGAGGCGGTTCCGCCTGGATAAGCTACAGCTCCTCAACGGCTACATCCTGTTCTCGTTCACCGATGGCTCCGCGCGGGTCGCCGTCGAACGGTACGGGCTCGCCAACCAGCAGATGAAGGACGGCGACATCGACGGCTGGTTCCGTCGGACGTACGCCAAGCAGATGCGTGGCACGACGCTCGCCTTGGATGCCGACGACTTACATGAGGGCTCGATGCGCATCTGGGACGCATCGCTGAGGAAGTCGTGGGATTCGTATATGCGCGCGTCACAGACGTCGGGTCATGTATGGCAGGATGTGTCGGCGAACCGTTTGTACGTCGTGCGGGCAACGGGGAAGCGCGATCTGCGTGCGGCTATCCGGCGGGTCGCGGAGAGCATCCCGCTCCGGCCGGTCGAGGCGGCGGAGTGATAGCCGCTGCGTTGGACAACGTCCTCCACACGTTGCGCTTGCGGCGACGGCAACCGCAAACACAGCGGTCTCGCGGCGATGTGATGGCTTCGATTCCGGTGCGGAACACCGTTGTCGAGTGGAAGAAGGACGACACCGGCGAGGTGTCGCTCATCATACCGGCAGACCACAAACGGGTGCTCCGGGTTCTCGTGCGGGTGATGGACCTGCCGAACAAGCGCGTGGTCGCGCTGGACGCCGTCGGGTCGTTCGTATGGGAGCGTTGCGACGGTGAGCGCACGTTCGGCGAGGTATCGCAGGATCTCGCGAAGCAGTTCGGAATGACGCGCCGCGAGTCCGAGGCGTCACTCGCGGAGTTCTTCCGCGTGTTGGGCAAACGCGGAATGATGGGCTTCGTCGTCGCGGAGTCGGCCAAGGAACAGATTGCGGCGGCGAAGACCAAAGGACGCGGCAAGCGGTCAAAGAGGAGGAAGGGACGTTGACGATGGAGGAAATGACGGAAGTCCAAGGCACGGACGCCGCGGCCGTCGCCGCTACGCTGAATCCTGTCGAGAACGCCGTTCGCGTGCGCAATGTCGTGAAGCGCTACGAGATGGGTGACACGACCGTCGAGGCGCTTCGGGGCGTGAACCTCGAGATCCGCCGCGGCGAGTACATCTCCATCGTCGGGCCGTCCGGTTCCGGCAAGTCCACGCTGTTCAACATGGTCGGTGGGCTCGACAAGCCGACGGAAGGCCGCGTGTACATCGACGAGGTGGACATCGCGCAGCTGGACGCGTACGAGCTGGCATGGCTGCGCTGCCGGAAGATCGGCTATATCTTTCAGACCTTCAACCTGATCCCCGTGATGACGGCGCTCGAGAACATCACGCTGCCGATGATCTTCGCTGGAGACACGGCGGACGATGCAATCGAGAAGGGCGTCGGTCTACTCACTAGGGTGGGGCTCGGGGAACGCGTGCAGCATAAGCCGGTCGAGCTGTCGGGCGGGCAGCAACAGCGCGTGGCGATCGCGCGGGCGTTCGCGAACGACCCGTCGATCATCCTCGCCGACGAGCCGACCGGGAACCTGGACACGAAGACGGGGCTCGACGTCATCGACCTGCTGCGCGAACTGAACCGCGAAGGCAACGTGACGATCATCACGGCGACGCACGACCTCAAGATGCTCGACGTGTCCGACCGCATAGTGCATATCGAGGACGGACGCGTGGCGCAGATTGTGAACCGCGAAGATGCCGACCTGGATGTCGGCACGCTGGATGGACAGGAAGTAGGGTAGCCGAATGTATCGCGACCTATCGCCGGGCGCCGTGGGCATCCCGGCCAATACGATCGAGGACGGCATCCGCTACGCGAAGGCCGGTGGCTTCCAGGGCTTGGACCTGCCCCTTGGAGACGCCCGAAGCATTGTCGAAGCCGACGGCGCCGACGCGGTCAAGCAGATGTACAGCGAAGCCGGCCTGCGTATAGGCGCATGGGGTCTGCCCACGCGGTGGAACGCGGACGACGCCGAGTTCTACGAGAGCCTGTCGAAGCTCCCGGCCGATGCGGCGCTCGCGGCGGAGATCGGGTCGTTCCGCACGATGACGTGGGTGGTCGGCTGGTCTAGCGAGAAGACCCGGCAGGAGCAGTTCGACTTTCTCGTGCACCGCTTTGGGCTCATCGCGGAGATCCTGCTGGACCACGGGTGCTCCATCGGACTGGAGTTCATCGGGCCGCACACGTCGCGCAAGAGCGCACGCTACGGATGCGCGTACACGATGGAGGGGATGCTCGCCGTCGCCTGCGCGATCGGCACGGGCAACGTGGGGCTGCTCCTGGACTGCTGGCACTGGTACACCTGCCAGAGCACGCTGACGGACATTCGCCAACTCGTGGCCGAGGAGGTAGTCTACGTCCACGTCAACGACGCGCCTACCGGCATCGACGTGCTGGAACAGATCGACAGCACGAGATGTCTGCCCGGGGAGACCGGCGTCATCGACCTCGTCGGGTTCCTACAGGCTTTGAAGGAAATCGGCTACGACGGCCCGGTCACGCCCGAACCGTTCAGCAAGACCTTGAACGCGATCGAGGACAAGGAAGTCGCCGCCCGAACCGTAGGCGACTCGCTGAAGGCCGTGTGGGACGAAGCCGGCCTCGACTGACGACCACATCGAGTCCTCGCGGTCGAAGCACGACAGGCCGCGCGGACGCCCGCCGCACGAGCGAAGGGGGACACGATGAGGATCTTGCGCGGCATCTGTACCCCTCTGCTGATCTTGGTCACCCTTGCGTTCTCGTGCTCGAAGCCAGACGAGCCCAGCCACGACCTACTGGGCGACGCAGGACGGCTCCTCGACCCTGACACGTCCGTGTTGCTCGTGGCTTCCATCCCTGAGTTTGCCGATTCGGAAGCGTACCGCCACGTGGAAGCGGAACTCATGGAAGTCGACGGCATGGCGGATGTCGTCGAGCAGTTGGGTAAGCCGTTAAGCGAAGCGGTCGAGCGCGTAGTGGTCGCCATGACACCCGCCGAGGCCGGCGAGGGCCGACCTCACGAGAGTTCGCTTCATGTCGTCTTAGAGACATCGTTGGACGACGGCTTCCTCCACGGCGTGATGAGCGGCGCGGATCACGGGTTCGAGGTGGAGATGGTCGGCGAGACGGCCGTTTGGGTGCACCACGAGCCGGATGTCTCGGTCGCCCTCGTGCAATTCCCGGACGGCTACCTTGGGTTCGGTCATGCGGACGCCGTCCGCGCGATGGTGGAACGCGAGGGCCGGGGGTCCGGCGGATTGCCATCGAACGCGGAGACGCTGAAGGTCGTGGGCGAGATGGCGGACGGCGCCATGGCGTGGGGCGTCGGTCGCGTGGACGACGCGATCGCCGCAGGCCTTCCAGACGAGGCGGGCGATGTTAGCGGGCTGCGGTACGGCATAATGGCGGCGACACGTGATGCCGCCGGTGATACTATCCTGAACGCCCGGGCCATCGCCAAATCCGCCGGTCAGGCGCAGGATGTCGAGGATCGCGTACAGTTACTACTGGGTCTCGGAGCCCTTTCGAATGATATGGACCCGGTACTCTCGGATGTCCTCGCGTCGTTGAGCGTGCGCCGATCCGAGAACGTGCTCGACCTTCGGGTCGTTATCGGCCCCGAATTCATGAAGTCGCTGCTCGGGTCGGGCGACATGCCACTCTTGCGCGACCGACACTGATCCCGGAGCCTGACGGACATGCCCGAGGACGCCGCCACGACCCCGCCTCTCGCCGGAAAAGCGACGGAGGAGGGGACCCGCCACTACTTCGAAGAGGCGCGCCACCGCGGAGTCGGTATCGACGACGATGCGATTCGGACCCTCGGTCGGACGGGCCTCTCGGTAGGTAAGCTGGGGTACGGCACGTATCGGGCGCACGCGGACGTCGAGGAGCACGTTCGCACCCTCCTCCACGCGCTGCTACACGGCGCGAATCTCATCGACACCAGCACGAACTACACGGACGGATCGAGCGAGCGGCTCGTGGGCAACGTGCTGCGCGCGCTCATAGATTCCGGCGGGCTCACCCGGGATGGCGTCGTGGTGGTCAGTAAGGTGGGCTACGTGCAGGGGTCCAACTACACCACGGCGACCGACGCAGAGGAATCGGACGCGCCGTACGCGGAGATGGTCAAATACCGCGACGGCCTGTGGCACTGCATCCACCCGGACTGGGTCCGAGAGCAGTTGCAGCTCAGCCTCAGCCGGGCGCAGCTCGAAACAATCGACGTGTACCTGCTGCACAACCCCGAGTACTTCCTGATCGACGCGGACGCTGGCGCCGACGACGGCGAGCCGCTCGACGGAACGCGGGACGAGTTCTACAGACGCGTGACCGCCGCGTTCGAGGAGTTGGAACGCGCGGTGGAGGCCGGCGCGATCTCCGTCTACGGGGTGTCGTCGAACACATTCCCGTCTCCTGCGGACAACGCGGGCCATGTGTCGCTGCCGCGCCTCCTGCGGTGCGCCGAAGCCGCCGCCGAAGCCGTGCACGGGGACGCATCAGCGCACAGCTTCGCGGTCGCGCAGCTGCCCGCCAATCTCTACGAGGCGGGCGCCTTCACCGAGGACCACGGGGAGCCGGGAGAGTCGTTCTTGGACATCGCGAGGGCGAATGACATCGGGGTCCTCGCCAACCGGCCACTGAACGCGGTCGTGGGAGCGCGGCTCGTGCGCCTGGCGCAGTATTCCCACGACGAGGACGCGGGTGACCCGCTGGAGGCGTTCGCCGCCGTCGCCGCCGCAGAACGCGACGTCGTGTTGG
>Ga0066627_1342319_pt1 | contig 14556 bp, 1 predicted proteins | sample SaaInl4_135m_RNA_FD_62653 | JGI IMG/M metagenome (GOLD analysis project Ga0066627, IMG submission 62653) | Marine microbial communities from expanding oxygen minimum zones in the Saanich Inlet - SI054_135m_RNA (Metagenome Metatranscriptome) | ecosystem: Environmental > Aquatic > Marine >...
CCCGGCTCGCCAAGCTGGAATGTGCCCGAACCCAGGATCGGCGCAGTTGATGTCCGCAGCGAGGCGCTGGGCGTGGATGCGAGCGCGTCCCATGACGCGCCGTCCAGCGTGTACACCGTCGGAGACTCGTCACTGATCTCCACACCCGCCGGGACGGGGATGCTCAGCGTAGCCGGCAGATTGAACGCCGTCAGCGTCGCGCCTGTCGATGTGCGGGCAAGCACCTCGCGCGCGGTACCGTTGACGGCTCCCGCCAAGGAGGGAGTCGAAGCCGGAGCCGAGAGCTCCACCGTAGCCGCCAGCAGCACGTTCGCGAACAGGCCACGTAGGGGAATGGAGAGGCGCGTGCCGTCGGCCCTCAGGGCCACTCCGCCGCGGTCCTTGATGAACGCGGTTGCGAGGACGGGAGAGATGACCGAGGGATCGCTGTTGCCGGCTGCGTCGACGGACGCCACCGCGTAGTGGACGGTCGAGCCGCTGAGGACGGCGTTGTCCGTGTAGGAGGTCCCAGCCACGCCGGCCACGACGGGCGTCAACCCCGACCCGTCGGTGAACGCGACCGAAGAGCGGTACAGCGTGTACGCCGCTGCGTTTTCATCGGCCGGCCAGGTCAACCGCACGCCGCGCGCGTCGGACGTCGGAGTGGCAGACAGCGACACCGGCGCCGTGGTAGGCGCAGAGACATCGACAGTGACGGCGCCGGCCTCCGAGGACGTCTCGTTCCCCGCGAGGTCGGTCGCGACCACCGTTATCTCGTTGCTCCCGTCTGACAGCGACACGGTCGCGGAGAACGGCCCCTGCGCCAGCGCCAGCTCAGTAGCCTCGCCGTCCACAAAGACCGTAAGCGACGACAGGTCGCCCTCCTCGTTGTCCGTGACGACACCGGTGATGATCAGGGACGCGCCTGCCGACGCCGAAGCGATCGGATCAACAGACAGCGACGGTGGCTTCTCGTCAAGCACGATCGTCAGTGTTTCGGAGCGATCGCTCAGATTGCCGGCGCTGTCCTGAGCGGTGGCCGTGACAAGATTCTCGCCGGCATTCAGGCTGACGCTTGCGACGGAGAAGTCGCCCGCCGCCTCGTTGATTTCGACCAGCCCCGCCGCGACACCGTTCACACGCAGCGCCACCGTGACCGGCAGCGAAGTGCTGCCAGCGAGATTCGGCACTCGCCCGGTCACGCTGGCATCACGCAACTTGGTGAGTGTTCGCGCCGCTTCGAAGGTCGGCGCGTCCGGCGGCTCGAGGGACACTTGGAACGACCAAGTGGCGAACGAGACGTTCCCGGAGAGGTCCGCGACCTGAATCCCGATGTTGTTCGTGCCGATGCCGAGTAGGCCAGCGCTCGAATTGAGGGATCGCTCCAGCGCGCCGATTTCCGCGCCACCAGAGTCGCCGGACAGGTTGCGCTCCAGCGAATTCAGTTCGAGCGGGTCGAACGACGCGTTGTCGCCGCCGGTCAGGCTACGCTCTAGCGCGTTCAACTCCAATGGGTCGAAGCTGAATCCGCCGCCACGCAACTGCATCGCGACGAAGATGCGTCGCCCATGAAGGCGCACGACGCCAGTTTTCTCGTCGAACTCCGCCACGCCCTGATCCACGAGGCCGCCCAATGCGAGCGGAGAGCCGCCGGACGGGTCGTTCACGAAGAGTGTGACGCCGTCGATGCCGGCCGAATCGCCAACCGCGAACGACAGGATGTCCAAGCCGCTATCATCGACACTTTCACCAGGCTGCGGGAACAGGATCGTGACGAGCGGGTCGGAGTCATCCTCGGCGGCGAGGTCCACGGTGAAGGTCCACGTTTCTTCCGTGGCGTTCCCGACGGCGTCGCTCACGCGCAGGATGACGCGGTACGTCGCACCGTCCTCAAGCAACGGTGCGTACGATACCTGACCGGCGGGTATGTCCAGCTTGTAGAGGGCATCTCCGGTGACCGACGCGAGGGCGTCGCCGTCGACGCCGAAGAGGAGGTCGACCGTTTCAGGGTCGTAATCGGCTGCGGCGATCGTGGCCGCGACCAGTGGCTCGACCGTCTGTAGGACCTCCTCGTCGGCCGGGACGATGCCGTCTATCGCCGGCTTCGTGTCGTCCACGAAGAACTCCGTCCCCAGCCTTGCCTCGTTTCCGGCGAGGTCGCTGACAGTGACGCTCACGAAGTGGCGTAGCGGGTCCGCGCCCTCGAAGGGCGCGGGAGCGGCGTATTCGATCAACCCCGTGTCGGACACCGTCGCCTCGACGAGTGCGTCGTCCACCGACAGCGCGATGGAACCCAGGTCGATGCCGCTCGCGTCGTCCGCTTGCGCGGCTATGGTGTCGGCTGAACCATCGACGGCGGAGCCAGCGATCGGAGCCAGGAACGTGACGTCCGGCGGCGTCGTGTCCAGGACGACGGTCACTGGTTCACTTGACGCGGTGTTGCCCACGGCATCGGTCGCTGTCGCGACGAACTCGTTGGAGCCGTCTTGGAGGCGTGTCAGGGAGGTGCGGTACACCCCGCCGTCCGCGAACGCTTGGACCGGCAGTCCGTTGACGGAGACGGTTACCGTCGCTCCGTCCTCGACGCCGGATCCGGTGATCTCGATGTCCTGCTGGTTCGTCAGCAGCGCCACGTCGATCACTGGAGTTGAGGTCACGATGTCACGGACGAACCGGAACACGAGCGCCGAACTCTGGTTGCCCTGCACATCAACTGCGCGCACCAGCAGCACGTGGTCGCCCTCGTCCAGGCCGGCAATCGACAGGGACGCGACATCGCCGTCGATCGTGAACTCGACGGCCGCGCCGTCCAGGGTGCCGAACACGCGGTCAACGCCGGAGAGGTCGTCAGACACGACGAACTGCACGCTGGCGTCCGCTTCCCGAACCCGGGTGTCGACTCCGCTGACGAAGCTCTCGCCGTTCAGCGTTGGGTTCAGCACGACTGGGGCAGTCACATCCGCGAGTCTGTCGTCGAAGGACACCGTGCCGGACACGGTCGCAACGTTGCCTGCCGAGTCTGTTGCCGTGAGGGTTACGTCGATCGACTCACCCGACACGAACGCGTCAGACGCCGCATAGGCGAACGTCCCTAGCGCCGCGTCGTAACCAGCCGCCTGGTCCTCACCATCCACCGTCAACGCCACGGTGGCCGGATCGACGCCGCTGAGGGCGTCAAGGATGGTTCCTTGGAACACGGGCTGCAGGTTGCCTGTTGGCGCTCCCAGCGCAGGATTGGCGACCTGTAGTTCGGGCGCCCGTGTGTCGTAGACGATCGTGAACGCATCGCTCGGTGGCGACACGTTCCCAACCTCATCGCGCGTCCGGAGACGGACGCTGACCGCAGCGTCGTCCACGAAGTCGATCTCGAATGACCAGACCCCGTCCTCGTCCGGCTGTGCGACGCCAGCGAGGATTTCGTTCACGGACACGAGGACTTGTGCGTCGGGGTCTGACTCGCCTTGGAGCGTGAACGGCGTTACGTTCGTGATCGCGAGCACGTTCAGGTCCGGCAGGCCGGCCTGATTCGGCGCGCCCTGGCCTTGTGTCCCGCCGATCTGCGGCGGTGGGGTGGCCTTCGTCTTGACAGTGAAGGCCCACTCCGCGGTTCCCGGGTTGCCCTCTAGATCGCTGAATGCCGCTGTCACGTTGTGCACGCCGTCCGCGAGGGCCGCCGAGAGCGTGGCGAGCACGCCGCCGCCGCGTTCGTCTTTGGGTCGGTACTCGAGCGTGAGCGGCGTGCCGTCGAGCAGCGCTGTGATGGTCGCGGGGTCGATGCCCGATTCGCCGTCCGTTACCGCGAACCGGATGTCCGGTGCGCTATCGCGAATCCGCCCGAGCGGCTCGAACGACGATGCCGACGGAGGAATCTCGTCGGCCGCCAGCCGGTTGATGAAGAAAGGCCAGCCCTGTGTGGCCGTCAGGCCGTTGAACTTCGCGGCGCGAACGGTTGCCAGGTACACACGCTGGTCGAAGAGCTGGTCGCTCGCGGAGAAGACCCCCGTAGTGGCGTTGTACGTCGCCGCCACTGCCTTGCCGTTGAGCGCGAATTCCACGGCGTTGGGGTCTCCACCGCTCAACCCGAAGTCCACGCTGAACGTGATCAGCGGGTCCAGCGTAGGCACTTCCGCGCCGGATTCGGGACTGATGATGAGAATCACCGGAGCCACGGGGTCGACGATGGCGGTCACCGGGGCGGACTGCTCGCTGCTAAGGCCGAGCAGCGAGACGGTGGCGCGTATGATGTACGTGTCTGCGCCCAACTCCGGGGTCACCGCCCGGAACGAGCCGTCGGCGGCCGTGACTGCGGATGCTATCTGCTCGTCGTTGGCGGTCACCGTCACATCGGCGCCCGCGTTAGAGGTCGTGCCGACGACCGCGACGGTCGCGGCGCTGGACGGTTCGATCGGGTCCAGCACCGGCGCTGACGGAAGCGCGTTGATGACGCGGAAGCCGTCGGACACGCGTTCGCTCTGTGCGTCGGCGCGCAGTCTGAGCGCGTACGCCTCGCCTGCTGCCGCGGGCACATCGGCGGCCGAATGCCACACGAGGGAGTGCTGACCACTGCGCAGCTCGGATATCGCCCCCGACACTTGCGCTGCGGCCCACGCGTCGCCGTCCGCGATGCTGTAGTCCACCTGCAGATCGACTGTCTGACCGGGGTTCGGGTTCGTCATCGAGAACTGCACGGGAATGTCACCGGTAGCCCCACCGGCGCTGACGTCCGTCAGTTCGATCGGGGCAGGCGTCACGGTCGGCCCATCGCCACCCGCGCTCGCCTCGGCGTCGTCGGTCTGGGCGGCCACTTCGTACGTGTACGTCCCGATCCCGAGAAGCGCCTCTACCGCGTAGGTCGCGCCAGCCTCGAGGTCGCCCGCTCCCGTTGCCGCAAGCGCGAGCGTTTGCGTGACGCCGTCGTCTCGGGTGAGTGTCAGGGTGACGGCCGTCGGCTGTACACCCCCGGGCGACTGCAAGACCGCAGAGAACACGAATGCATCCGACGCTGTCCCCTCCTGCGGCGACACGAGAGCCGCAGGGACGGCCAGTTGCTCCGCGTCGCCAGCCTCGGCGGGAGTCACGGTTAGGAGGAACGTGCTCGCTGTCGCGCCCTCGCGGTGGTCCGACACGCGGACCACTACCGGGTAGAAGCCATCGGCTGCTCCTTCGACGTCCGCGTCGGACACGAAGGCGATCGTCCCAGCCTGCTCGTCGAAGGTCGCGTTCGAGGCCGCAAAGCCCGTCTCGAAGGTGATCGTCAGGGGGTCGTCGTCCAGGTCGGACGCCGCTGCGCCAACATCCACCGTTGCCGTCTCGCCGACAGCGATCACGACATCCGGGAGGTCGGCCAATACCGGAGGCCGGTTGGCCGCAGGCAGGACGGTGACCGACACGGTCGTTTCCGTGAAGCCACCCTCTTCGCCGTCGTCGGCCGCCACAGCTATTTCGTACGGGGAGTTCTCCGCGTCGCCCCGCTGGGTCGTCCACTCGAATGCGCCGTCGACGAACGTCGCGCCGTCCGGCAACCCACCCCCGGTCACAACGACCTCGTCCTCGTCGATGTCGTCGACTTCGACTGTGAACGCGGCAGTTTCTTCCTCTACGACGGTCACAGACGGGATGTCATCAATCGTCGGAGCGGAGTTGGGCGCGTCGCTCAGGAGAACCTGTATCGTCGGTTCGGCGCCCAGCCCTCCGTCGTCAGCGACGGTAAGGATCAGCGTGAACGGCTCCGCATCTCTCGGCGGCTCGATTTCGATGCTCAGCGTCGGAGCGCGAGGCGTCCCTCCGGACCGGGAGCGCGCCCAGTCAGGCAACCCGCGCACGCCGACCGACAGGTTGTCCCCGTCGGGATCCACCGCCGTGAGGCCGACGGTCGCGACGGTCGTCATCTGCACTGTGATGGACGACGGGAGCGTGTCGCCATCGACGTCTGGCAGGAGAGCTGGGTCGAGAGCGCTGGTAAGCGACAGTACCGGCGGGCGGTTCACATCCAGAACGCGGACGCGCACCGATTCCGACGCCTCGAGGCCGTCGACATCCGTGGCGGTGACGGTAAACGTGTAGGCGCCGGCCTTGTCGTAGCCAATCGCGTTCCACACGATCGAGGGCGTGGCCTCATCCAGAACCGCAGAGCCAACGAGGCCAGCCACGTGAAGCGCAACCACTTCACCTTCTTCGCCGTCCGGGTCCTCGACGCCGATGCCTATGAGCAGATCGTCGGCCTCGCTAACCTCAACATCGTCGATGGCGGCGATGACCGGCGGGAACTTCACGTCGTCTCCCACCTGCACCTGCGTTGTCGCGGACACGGCAGCCTGCCCGTCGTCAGCGACCCACTGGAGGGTGATCAACTGCCCACCGAGATCCTCGTCAGGTGTGATTGTGAGCGTCTTGACCGACGCATCGCCGTCCTTCGCGACGTCCGCGCGGTTGAACGCCCTCAGGGCGTCGCGAACCGCGCCCGACGAGGACAGATTGCGCTCGCGCACCGTCGCCGTGATCTCATGTTCGTCCTCTGCGTCCGCGTCGGTGACGCGCACTTCGATCACAAGCGCCTCGTCCACCGCCGCGACGATGGAGGCCTCGGCGCTGATCTCCGGCGACTCATTGGCGGATATGACGAAGACCACGACGGGTATTTCGATCGGGTCGGACTCACCGTCGGTGACATCAGTCGTAACTCGGAAAACCGAGCGCACGCCGCTGATAGTCTCGACGAAGAACGTCACCTCGCCTGTGGTCTCGTTGACGGATACCGAGGCGTCTGGGTCGCCGGCGTTGGGCGTGCTCAGGCGCGCTACCTCAACGAGCGAGAATGTCAGGTCGTCGTCCTCCGGGTCCGTGACTTCGGGCGTGTACTTCAGCTCAACGCCTTCGATGGCGTCTATGGGGCGCACCGACGTGACGCTGGGGGGTTCGTTCGGCACCTCCTCCGCGACGACCTCTACCGCGAACGTCGCCTCCTCCGCCGCTCCAAGCGCGCCGACCGTCACGGTGGCGATGCCGGGGCCGATGAATTGGAGGGTGAGAAGCGTCTCGTCTAGTTCCGTATCGACCACATCGACGTCGGACGAGCCGGCCGCGTACGTGACCTCGGAATCTGGGTCGAAGAACAGGGGCTGCTCGCCGCCCAGGTCGATCACTCGGGCGCTCGACCCCTCCTGTACGCGGAGGCTTCGCAGTGATCGAGCTGTGTTCAGCCGCGCCGGGTCATCCACTGCGTTAACCGTTACGACCACATCTAGGTCGGGCCCATCCTCGGTTCCGTCGTTGGGACGGATGGCGAACGTGTCGTCGCCGCTGAATTCTGCGTTGGGCGTGTACGTCACGACGAGTCCGTCGAGTTCGACGGCTCCGCTGCCGGGAGCGGCTGACACGCTGACAGTCACATCGTCGCCGTCTGCGTCGCTGACGGCTAGCTGGATGGTTACCGGTGTCTCCTCGTCGGTCGTCGCCGGTTGCGCCTCGACCGTGGGGAGCGTGTTGACGACATTGATCTGCACGATCCCGGCGGCGGAGTTGGCGCCGTCAGACACTGAGAATATGAAGCCGTCAGAGCCGACGAAGCCGAGTGGCGGCGTGTACGTCGCTGTCGGGCCCGCCAACGAGAGCTCCCCGTTGGTGACGCTCTGCGCGATGCTGAACGTCAGCGCTTGGCTTTCCGGGTCCACTGCGTACTGGCTCAGCGATATGACGCTGGGCGTGTTCTTCGGCAGGTTAAGCGAGATGTCGCCAGTCACCACGGGCGGCAGATTCGGCGGCGCTGTGATGGTGATGGAGACGGTGACCACGTCCGAGACGCCGCCGTCCGCATCGCTCACGGACACCTCGAAGCTATCCGAGCCTGTGATCGTCGCCGCTGTGTACGTGATGGTCAGCCCGGAGGGATCGACTGCCGCGGAGCCCAGGGAAGGCCCACCGTCCACGTTGATGTCGAACTCTTGGCTATCCGGGTCGGTTACTGACAGCGAGATGACGACGCTTGTGCCCACCGAGAGAGTTAGAGGCGAGATCTCCGCGAGCGTCGGCGCGTCGGGGACGGACTCGACCGTCACGGTGAAGTCCAGCGACGTGGATTCCGAGGGATCGCCATCGTCGGTGGCTGTGACTGTCACCGTCACCTCGCCGTTCGCGTCCGGCTCGGGCGCCAGTGTGAGCGTGTAGATGTCGTCGCTGGCGCTGATGGTCGGGTCGGGCAGAATCGTCGTGTCACTGCTGGTCGCCGTGAGTGTGACGGACTGACCCGACTCCTCCCCGCCCGGCGAGATGCCGCTGATGTCGACATCCGTCGCCGCAGCGTCCTCCGACAGGAACTGGTCGTCGATCGCGTCGAAGGAAGGAGCGTCATTCACGGCGACGACGGTCAGCGAGAACGTCTGCGTGGCCGAGACCGTGGAGTCGGACGCGTCCGTGGCGACGACGACTATTGCGGTCTCGCCGGACACATCGGCGAACGGCGTCGCTGTGAGCGTGGATCCCACGATCTCTACGGAAGCCAGGATCGACGATCCGGTCTCGTCTTCGAACGCGTCGATGACCAGCGTGCCGTCGTAGTCGACGTCGACCGTGACGTCGAGCGGCACATCCTCGTCCGTGGACTGCGAGCCGATCTCCGCGATCACGGGAGCCACCACGGTGACCAGGAAGCTCGTAGACGCGGTGAGACCGCCGCCGTCCGTCGCGGTGACTGTGACTTCCGCGGTACCGGCCGCGATGCCCGCCGTTGTGAGGCTGAGTACGCTGCCGCTGAATACGGGGTCTTCGAGTATGGAAGCGTCTGATACCGTCGCGGAATACACGAGATCGTCGACGGGCGTCTCGTCGTCGAAGAACACGGATGTCGTGGCCGTAGGTACCAGCTCTACGTCGGTCGCGCCGGGAAGACCATGGATCGTCTCATCAGCGAGGGTTCCCCGCACGGTAGGCGCGTCGTTGGCGTCGGACACCCCGACGCCCACCGTCGACAGACGGTACGTCTCGAACGTGATGGAGTCCGTTCCACGCGACACGACACGGAGAATCTCAAGGCCGCCGTCTGCGCCGATCCGGAACGGGACAAGTTGGTCGATCGTGGCGCCGTCCGGCAGGTCGCCGGTGTCGAACGCGAGTTCGATCTCGATCGGCTCCGCGAAATCGGTGACGTCGGACCCATCGCGCTGCACGCGTATGTCACGCATCAGGCGCGCCTGGGACGCCACGAAACCCGCAGGGAGGATGACGGCGTCGGTCGGGTTCCCGTCTACCGGGTCGGAGGACAGGAATAGCGGGAGGCCGTTGAACGCGCTGTCCGGAACGTTGGCCCGCACCATCTGCCCTGCGCGCAACAGGCCGAAGCTGCCGGGCCCGGGGGGGTCGACGTCGGCGCCGGCCGCGGCGCGGCTCAATGTGATCTCGTAGACCGACTCCGCGTCGCTCGGGACGGCAAGCGACGCGATGTCGCGCATGTCGTACTGTGCTGCGCCGTCGGAGATGGTCGCGGTCGCCCAGAGCCGCGGGATGCCACCCGTGTCCCACGACATGGCCCAGTCGTCGACATCCGGGTTATCCACGACCAGCGTCCACGTCACGGTCGCGAACGGGCTAGACGGGAACGCTCTGATGTCCGCGAGCAACATCTGAAAGTCGCCGGCCATGGCCTCGTTGAGGATGTGCGCGGTCGGGAGCGCGAAGGGCGGCGGCGGGGCTGCGGCTTTGTCGAGCCCCAGGTCGAAGTCGTCAGTAGCGTCCGGTGCCATACCTAAGCGCGGCGGCAGAATCGACCGCGGTTCATCCGCCGCCTGTTCCGCGATATCCAGAAACAGAATCCAGTTGTCGCCTCGCGAGGGCAGGGACGTGTCGACCGGCTCGACTGCGTGCGCGGATACCACGCCGCTCACGGCGGCTGCTAGCACGACGAGGGCGAGCGATATGGAACGAATACAGGAAAACCGGCAGTTACGCCGCTCATAGAACGCTGGCATTGAAAGCTCCCGCCGATAGGCAGACATATGCACGCCGAAGAATCATGCGTCGAGGACGGTAACGAGCCACGCGTCGATGAACGCGTGGGTCCGGGAAGTGTTCACCTGAGCCCGGGCCCGGTCGAGGCACGACGGCCATGCGTCGTGCCTCGTCCGTAACGTCGCAAGCCCTACGCCGACGAACGGCGCTACTTGTTGACGACCATGCGTCGCAGGCTACGCTCCGCGCCGGCGCGCAGCTCGTAGAAGTACACGCCGCTCGCGACGCGCTCGCCCAGGTCGTTCCGACCGTCCCAGTAGGCGGCCTCAGTGCGCGCGGTGTAGTACCCGGGTTCACGGTAGCCGAGGTCCAGCCGACGGACTACCTGCCCGCCGAAGTCGTAGATCCTCACTGTGGCCGTCGACGCTGCGCTCAGCTCGAACGGAATCCACGTCTCGGGGTTGAACGGGTTCGGGTAGTTGCTCAGCAGACGCGTGTGCTGCGGAGCGGCCCAGGCCAGGCTGACGCGCAACGAGTGCGAGCCGCCCGACAACGCCGCCTCACCCCGGCGGAGCATGTCGTAGCGCCGTCCCGCGACATCGAGCATGAGGCGATACCCCTGGGGCAGATCCACGCCGTCCCACCGAATGACGCCGTCACCCGGCAATCGGGCGGACACAGTCCACTCGCCGCCGTCGCGATCCAGCGGCTGGATGCTTCGTGCCAGGCGGCCGGCGATGTGGTCGACATCGGCGTAGAACTCCGCGTAGTCCCGCATCGCGGGCGGCGGCGGCGTGACGATGTCCATGGCATCGTAACCGGCCTCAGCGAACGCGCCAGAGCCGAGTTCCAAGCGCCGCTCCTGACCGTCCGCGGTGTCCATGCGCAATGACACCATCCAGTCCGGCTGGGCTTGTGCGGGCGCCCCATCGCCGATGCCCGGCCCGGAACGGAAGCGCAACTGCGTCACACTCGCGGTGTAGGCCTCGCCGGGGTTGAACACCCAAACGCCCTCGAACGGGTTGAGTAGCCCTCCTGACGACAGCGGCTCGCTGTACTTCTGCGGGTCCGAGTGCGCCTCCCACCTGAACACGGTGTTCGCGTTCGGGCTGAGAGCCCCCGCTTCGATGCCGCCTTCGACGACGCCGACGATGTTCCACCCGGTGTCGACGGCGATGTCCGCCTCCACGGCCGTCGGGTCGTCTAGGTCGACGTTGACCTCAATGCCCTCGTAGTCGAGTTCGCTGCTGCGATGCACAAAGTACCCGCGCGTGATGTGTTCCAACGGATCGTCGAAGAGGGGCTCTTCGTAGCCGAGGCCGGGAGCCCATCCGAAGACGGTGTCGACGTCGAGCAACTCCAGCAACATTGCCGGTGTACCCTCGAGCGTGGGCCCGGGCAGCGACAGCAGTGTCCACCGTGGCGGGAGCTCGAGCCCGCGCTTCTGGAATGGCGAGCGCTCCAGCACGAGAGTGAACGAGTGGGCCCCGACCGGCACGGACACCGAGTCGCTTTCATGCAGGTTCCATGTCTCTCCGGAGTCCACGTTTTCCAGAGTAGCGACGTCGTAGTATCCCGCGGCGTCTTCGAACGACCAGTCCAGCCACAGGTCGAACTCGGGTACGTTGACGTCGAAGCTCCATACCAACGGCAGGTCGACGCCCATCGCGACGATGTCCCGGCTAAGCGCCAGGCCATCGCGCCAGAGCGTGATACTCGTGTCCTCATCCGGCGTCGGACTCGGCGGGGCCACGATATCCTCAATGGGGTCGTACTCGTCGTAAGCGTTGATCGCCGCTCCTATGTCGACGTTGGCGTACGAGTGCTCGCCATCGCCGAGCCACAGGCCGCCTTGCCATGCTTGCTCAGGTGTCTGCGCGATGTTGACGTATTGGCTCGTCGAGCGCTCAGGCCCGCCGTTGGGCGTGTATGCTACCGCGTAACGGCCATAGATCGGTTCCTGGGTCGTCGGGTCGAGGATGTCGTCGGTCGATAGGTAAAGGAACGCGGCGTTCCCCGCTGCGTCCGGCGTCTGCGATATCACGTGCTCCCCTGCGAACAGGGTCACATCGGCGAGGGCCCCGGCGTCGCCGGCGACGCTCAGGATGACGGTCACTACCCCAGCGTCGAGGTCGCTCTGCCTCACCGCGGTGGCGCCGGTGTCAAACCCAGCCGTGGTTATCTCGGGTGACATGACGTCGACGTGCACCTGCCCCGCAATAAAGCCGGGCTGAGAATCGGGCAACGTAGCGCTGTCGGTCACCTCGACATCGAGCTGATAGAGACCGGGCGCGGGGACGAACGAAGTGCCGGCCGCGAGCATCAGCTCGCCGGTCGTTGGCTCGACGTCCAACCACGCTGCAGCCGTGCCACCTGTGACCTCGTACGCGTAGGGCTCAACGCCGCCGAAGACCTCTCCTACGACACCCGTCACACTGAGCGAGCCCTCGGTGAACCCGTACCCGTCGAACCACACGTCAAAGTCCGAGTCCGGAGCGGCGTTCACCTGGACTCCGAAGCTCCCGGAGACCATGCCTTCGCCGGAGTCATAGATGTCCACGTTGAGGTCATAGTGGCCCTGGCCAGGCGCCTCCGTGGCTCCATCGGCGAAGATGAGATCGCCGGTGGTTGGGTCCACATCCAGCCAGAATGCCGCCGTGCCCCCGGTGGTCATGTATTCGTACGGTGGAACGCCACCGACGACCTCGCCAGCATTCCCGAACAGCTCGGTTTCACCCTCAATGAACTCGTGCTGAGCCGGCGTGTAGCCGAACTCACCGATCAGGACGAACAGCAGTTCCGGCTGGTCCCCGCCGACGAACAGGTCGAATCCGATGGAATCCTCTACGACGCCGTCCGCCGACGCTGTCGCGAGCCAGGCGCCTTCCGGCAGCGTCACCTCGAATGCGCCAGCGTCGTCAGGCACGATCTCGACGTACCCGCCGTCTTCGCTCTCGAACTTCACAACGGCGGCGTCTGCGGCCGTGAGGGGCGTCCCATCACTCGTAACCACCGAACCTACCAGGGCGAAGCCAGCGCCAACCGTGAACAACTCGTTGTCCAGGACTGTCGCCGCGGCCGTGGCCAAGTTCATCGTCGCTTCAGGGTTGTACTGGAGCCGGATGGGGACGAACTCGGTATAGTCCACAAGGCTGCCGCCGTCATACACGTCGACGGCCACTTCGTAGTCGCCCTCAGGGACATCGAAGAACAGGGACTCTGTCAGCGACGCGTGCCAAAGCTGCTCGGTCGAGTCGTCCGGCGTGCCGAACGTCGAAGCGAGCCCAAGGTCGCCCGAGCCCAGCAACGCGCGCACCGCGATGGACGCGAAGCGCTGGCCGACAGTCGGGTCCGAGGGGTCGAAGACGTTGACGTCGCCGGGATCTCCGAACCCGGCTCCCGCCGCGGCAAGCCGATCAAGCGCGCCCCGGTCTACCCACTGCAGGTTCCGAGGGTCCGGCAGCAACATCCCGTCGATGAAGGAGCCGTCGGGCGTCGGTACGGACGTGTCGAGAGCCACATCGAAGTAGTAGATGACATGCGTGCCCGGGGTCGTCGACGCCCCGCCGATCCAGAAGCCGCCCCCCAGGTCCTGCAGCGTCATCGTCGACCACGAGAGCGTGGACGGGTCGGCGTCCGGGGACGCCGCCTCGGCGTAGACCAGATCGACCCCACTGATGCCCGGCGCGCCACCGGTCCCGCCGGGAAGTGCGCCCAACCAGCCCACAGCCGCGTTGGCGTCGAACATGAACTCACTGACAGCCGAGCCGGTGATGTCATACGCTGAGGCGAGGAGCTCAACGGGCTCGCCGCCGCCCCCCTCGGCAGAGAAGAGCCAGACGTCGACCTCACCCTCTGACAGGGGCGCCGTCGCAATGAGGAGCTCAAGCCGCGGGGCCCCAAGGACTCTGCCAACAAACGGGGCGGCAACGCCCAGCGACTCGTTGAAGTCCTCGCGCGCGATCGTCAGGGGGTTCCCGTAGTTGTCCGGGGTGAAGTCGTCGAAGCCGTTGTCGAATAGCTGTGTCTCAGAGCCGCTAGGCAGGAACACGTCCAACAGCCCTAGCCGGATAGCAGAAGATAGGATCGCCTTGTCCGTGTCGCCGATGGGTAGCTCGGATACCGCAGCATCGGCCGCGCTGTCAGCCAAGTCGGCGATTACGGGAGCGTCGAAACCCAGCCCGTGTATCGTGGTCGCCGTCGCGGACCACGCCGTCACCAGCAGAAGCAGGCCTACGGCAAGCGTCGCTCTTGCCCAACGCGAACGTGCACTACTTTTCCAAGGCGTCATGCGCCATCCTCCATTACTTTCTCGTCGAACCTGCCCCCGGGCGGGCATCAGACTCAGTCAGTGTAGGTCGGGCCGGCAGAGACGTCAACGCCACGCGGGTCACAGCCGTGGAATCAGTACGCGAGGCCACCGGCACTCTCTAACGGGCGGGAAGGCGATCTGTTCAGTGCGCGACGCTGTTTCCCGGCAGATCGCGCGTTCACCTGAGGCCGTCCCACCGGCCCCATAGGTCCCCGCCATCCAGGTCGAACTTCCAGTCCTGCTGATCCTTACGGCTGAGTCGCGTGATGAGTGCCATCCGAATAGTGTCGTTGATGTTCGTGCTCGCGCCGTGATACATCCATCCG
>Ga0066627_1038989_pt1 | contig 14418 bp, 10 predicted proteins | sample SaaInl4_135m_RNA_FD_62653 | JGI IMG/M metagenome (GOLD analysis project Ga0066627, IMG submission 62653) | Marine microbial communities from expanding oxygen minimum zones in the Saanich Inlet - SI054_135m_RNA (Metagenome Metatranscriptome) | ecosystem: Environmental > Aquatic > Marine >...
GTAGAAGTGACGGGTACCTTGATTACCCCAATTGCAATGGATAAGGAACTTCGGTTTGCGATAAGAGAAGGTGGCCATACTGTGGGCGCCGGTGTCGTTACCGAAATATTGGAGTAAAATAATGGCTGGAAACAGCAAACGGGTTATTATTCAAATTGAAAGTTCAGCAGGGACTGGCTACCGATATACGGTTACCAAAAACAAGCGCGAACATCCAGACCGGATTGAGTACAAAAAATACGATCCGGTTGTAAGGAAACACGTCTTGTTTAAGGAGACAAAATAAGCGGTGATAAAAATTGATCGGTGGAATATTAGGTGAGTAGCTCAATTGGTAGAGCATCGGTCTCCAACACCGAGGGTTGCGGGTTCAAGTCCTGCCTCACCTGCTAAGATAAGCGGATAGCAAAGTTTATTAATAGTCATGGTAAAGAAAATAAAACAATTCTTTTCTGACGTGCAGTTTGAGATGAGCAAAGTTTCTTGGCCGACATGGGAAGAGCTAAAGGGATCTACATTTGTAGTGCTCGGGCTTGCTTTGATGTTAGGAATTTTCCTGTTTTTTGTTGACAGGATTTTATCGGGAATAATGAAAGTCATTTTATAAACATGGATTGGTACACATTAAGAGTGATTTCTGGGAAGGAAAAAAAAATAAGAGATTCCCTTCTGCTTGAGATTGATCAGGGAAATCTTAAAGAAAAGGTGGCCGATGTATTGGTTCCTTCAGAAAATATTGTAGAAATGAAAGATGGTAAGAAAAAAATTCGGAATAAAGTGTTTTTCCCCGGGTATATCTTAGTCAAAATGAATATGGAAAAAGAAGTCAGGTATGTAGTTGAGAATATGGATGGAGTCCTCAATTTTGTTGGTTCCAAGGAAAGGCCTCAGCCATTAAGACCTAATGAAGTAACTCGAATTTTGGGTGAAGTTGAAGGCAGAGAAGGTAAGGATATGGTTTCCCAGCCTTACAGTGTTGGCGACTCTGTAAAGGTTGTAGATGGACCTTTTTTGGATTTCAATGGATTTGTTCAAGAAGTCAATAATGAAAAACAAAAAGTTAAGGTTTCAGTTAGTATTTTTGGGCGACCTACGCCTATAGAATTAGATTTCCTTCAAGTAGAATTGGAGAAATAAGTTATGGCAAAAAAAGAAATAGGATTTATTAAACTTCAGATTCCTGCCGGAAAGGCAAATCCTGCGCCGCCCGTGGGCCCCGCTCTTGGGCAGCATGGTGTAAACATCATGGAATTCTGTAAGGCGTTTAATGCGGCAACCCAAGATCAAGCGGGAATGATTATTCCTGTGGTGATTACAGTGTTTGCTGACAGGAGTTTCAGTTATATCACCAAAACGCCGCCAGCAGCTGTATTATTGAAAAAAGCTGCCAAAATTGACAAAGGATCTGGTGAGCCAAATCGTGAAAAAGTTGGAAAGGTTACGGAAAATGATCTCAGAGATATTGCAGAATTAAAAAAGGAAGATTTAAACGCTAATACCGTAGAAAATGCGATGGAAATGATACGCGGCACTGCCAGAAGTATGGGAATTGAGATTGCTCGATGAGTCAAACAAAAAATCAAAAATCATTTGAGGAAAAATTAGATAGAATGAAAGAATATTCTCTAGGTGATGCTATTTCACTACTAAAAGATTTATCATTCGCCAAATTTGATGAAACGATTGAGTTGTCGATTGGTCTTGGTGTGGATCCGCGCCATGCAGATCAAAATATTCGCGTTACTGCGTCTCTCCCAAGCGGCACTGGAAAAGAGGTGAAAGTATTGGTTATCACGCAAGGGCCGAAAGAAAAAGAAGCTGAAGAAGCCGGATCGGATTTTGTCGGAAATAAAGAATACCTTGAAAAAATAAAATCAGGGTGGGCTGAAATAGATACTATCATTGCAACGCCGGATATGATGCCAGAATTGGGAAAGCTTGGAAAAGTTCTCGGACCAAAAGGGCTCATGCCAAACCCTAAAAGCGGAACAGTTACAATGGATGTTGCAAAAGCTGTACAAGAAATTAAATCTGGAAAAATTGAAATCCGGTTAGATAAATTTGGAATTGCCCACGTGATTTGCGGGAAAATGTCTTTTGAAAATGATGCCCTCGCTGACAATATTAAAAAAATATACGAGACCATAATAAAGGCAAGACCTGCTGCAGTGAAGGGAACTTATTTGAAAAAAATAACCTTGTCCTCTAGTATGGTGCCCGGAATCAAACTCGACAAATCAAAAATCAGGTAAAATTATGCCAAGTAATATAAATATTGAAGCAGTTGAAAGATTAACAGAGAAGCTTGGGAAAGCTTCAGCAATTTACTTCACGGATTATTTAGGGTTGGACGTCTTAAGTATTACCGAACTTAGATCTCAATTTTTTGAAGCGTCTGTAGATTATGAAGTTGCAAAAAATACCCTATTAAAATTAGCCGCAAAAAATAGCAATATAGAAGGTGTGGATGAAGTTTTAAGTGGTCCAACGGCTATTGCATTGACGTACGATGACCCAACTGCGCCTGCAAAAGTAATTAAAAATTTTAGTAAGAAGAATGACCTTCCTACAGTAAAAGGAATTCTATTCGAAGGTGAATTTCTTGACGGTTCTGAATTCAAACGGATAGCCTCGCTACCATCGAAGGATGAATTGTTAGCAAAACTCTTGAGCATGCTGGCCCAACCTGTTACGAAATTTACACGGACAATAAGTAGTCCAATGACAAATTTGGTCAATGCTTTAAATCAATTAAAAAACCTAAAATCATAATTCTTAAGGAAAAGGAGTAAACACTCATGGCCGAGATTAAAAGAGAAGACGTATTAACGTATTTGGAATCAGCCAATATGATGGAGCTTTCTGGCCTCATCGAGGAAATCGAAGACAAGTTTGGTGTTACCGCAGCCGCTCCAATGGCTGTTGCAGCAGCAGGCCCAGCTGGTGGCGATTCCGCAGGCGAAGAAGAACAGACTGAGTTCAATGTTATGTTGACTGAAATTGGACAAGCAAAAATAAATGTCATTAAAGCTGTTCGAGCTATCACAGATCTTGGATTGAAAGAAGCAAAAGAACTTGTGGATTCTGCACCAAAAGCTGTAAAAGAAGGCGTAAGTCAGGCAGAAGCGGATGAAATTAAGGCAAAGCTGGAAGAAGCCGGCGCTACGGTAGAGCTTCAGTAATCCTTCGATTTTCAATTCAACCAATCTACATCATTAAACAAAAAAATAAGGAGGCTTAATTGAAAGCCACTGAAAATAACCAAGGGAACCGTGTATCCTTTTCAAAGATTCCGTCTATCGTTGAAATGCCGGACATTTTGGCGATCCAGACTGATTCTTTTCAACAGTTTATTCAAGAACATGTATTTGAAGGCCAGAGAAAAGATATCGGTCTTGAGAAAGTATTGCGAGCGACTTTCCCAATCGAAGACTCCCACAGAAACTATGTGTTTGAGTATAATAATTATTTTTTGGGTTTACCAAAATATACACCGGCGGAGTGTATTGATAGGGGGGTTACCTATTCGGTACCGCTAAAAGTTCGACTTGTTTTACACATTACCGATGAATCTAATAAAAACGAATACGAACAAAGTATCGAACAGGATGTTTATTTTGGGAATTTGCCATATATGACTGAAAAGGGAACATTCATCATCAATGGTGCAGAGCGTGTGATTGTATCTCAGCTTCAGCGATCTCCGGGTGTATTTTTTGATGAATCCATTCACCCGAACGGAACGAAACTTTTCCAAGGAAGAATTATTCCTTTTCGTGGGTCGTGGGTAGACTTTACTACTGATATCAATGATTGCCTTTTTGCAATTATTGACAGGCGTAGAAAATTTCCTGTAACAATGTTATTGCGTGCGCTCGGCTTTTCGACGAATGCTGATATTTTTAAAGTATTTGAATGTATAAAAACTGCCAAACTAAAGGGGAAAAAAGCAGAAGAAGCGATTGGTACGTCATTAGTCGAAGATGTGGTGAATGAAGAAACTGGTGAGATCTATTATGAAGGTGGAACTGAAATCAATTCAGAAGTTTTGGAAGGTCTTCAGGCCGCCAAAATTGACTCGGTCCAAGTTGCAGATGCAAATAAGGATTTTCGTGCGATGCTTTTGACAAATACGATTCGAAAAGATCCAACCCATAATACTGAGGAAGCACTTTCGGCTGTTTATCAACTTTTAAGATCCGGTGAACCGCCAAATCTTGAAACGGCTCAGAAATTTATTGAACGAATTTTCTTCAGTCCCAAAAAATATGATTTAGGCCAAGTCGGTCGTTATAGACTAAATCAACAGTTCAATTTGGATGTGCCGGTTGAGCAAACTACTCTGACTATGGATGACATTATCGGAGTATTGAGTATATTGATAGACCTTAGAAAAGGTGAGCGCGGTACGGATGATATTGATCATTTAGGAAACAGGCGAGTCAAGACGATCGGCGAACAATTAACCAATCAGTTTAATATTGCTCTCAGCCGAATGATTAGAACTATTCATGAGCGAATGAATCTGAGAGAACAAGAAAGTATTACACCTCAAGATCTGATCAATTCCCGCGTAGTAACTACTGTTATTAATGGATTTTTTGGGACAAGTCAATTATCGCAGTTTGGTGATCAGACTAATCCTCTTGCTGAGGTTACGCATAAGCGTCGAATTTCTGCACTTGGACCTGGCGGACTAACTCGTGAACGCGCCGGATTTGAGGTGCGCGATGTTCATTATACACATTATGGCCGATTGTGTCCGATTGAAACACCGGAAGGTCCAAACATTGGTCTTATATCATCATTGGCATTACTTGCCCAAGTGAATGATCATGGATTTATTGAAGCTCCTTATAGAGGAGTTATTCAAAAGAAAGGACGTTCTTACGCAACAAATACAATCTCTTACCTCTCTGCAGATGATGAAGACAGATCAATGATTGTACAATCTAATGAAGAGATGGATGATCGAAAAATGCTGACCAACGAGTTGGTCCGCGCAAGAATGAAGGGCGATTTTCCAATGGTTTCTCCCTTGGATATTGATTTTATGGACGTTGCTCCGAATCAGATTTTAAGTGTTGCTGCTGCATTGATTCCATTCTTAGAACATGATGACGCGAATCGTGCTTTAATGGGTTCCAATATGCAGAGGCAATCAGTTCCGCTTATGAACCCGGAACGACCCATAGTTGGAACAGGTATTGAAGGTAAAATAGCGCGCGATTCCCGATCTGCAATCATGTCTCCGATGAAGGGAAGAATTCATTATGTTGATTCTGAAAAAATCGTGATAAAGACATCTGAGATTTTAGATAGTCTCAGTTTAGTCCAAGGTGAAAATTTGGTGGAAGTTCCATTAAGAAAAATAATTGGTACGAACCAAAATACATGTCAGAACCAACGGCCCATCGTGCAAGCGGGACAAAAAGTGAAAAAAGGTGATGTAATTGCAGATGGTACTTCAACTCAAAATGGAGAATTGGCTTTGGGTCGCAATTTAATGGTTGCATTCATGCCTTGGCGTGGATACAATTTTGAAGATGCGATTGTTATTAGCGAACGTTTGGTTAAGGATGATTCGTTTTCAAGTATCCATATCAGTGAAATTGATTTGGAGGTAAGGGAGACAAAGCGCGGACAAGAAGAATTGACTGCGGAAATTCCAAACGTTAGTGAGGATACCACCAAGGAACTTGATGAAAATGGAATCATCCGTGTTGGCGCCAAAGTAATGGAAGGTGACATCCTCATCGGGAAGGTCACTCCGAAAGGTGAAACGGACCCAACGCCAGAAGAGAAACTACTTCGAGCGATTTTTGGTGAAAAAGCCGGTGAAGTAAAAGATGCTTCAAAACGAGCGGATCCTGGTATTAAGGGCGTTGTGGTGAACACAAAACTCTTTGAAAAAAGTGCACGATCTACCAGATCTGAAGAGCGGCAAATGATTGATAAGCTTCAAAAAGAGGCGCGCGATTTAAAAGCAGCTTTGAAAATTGCTCGCGATGAAAAACTCTTGGAGTTATTGAAAGGTGAAGTTTCCCTTGGAATTCGATCTTTAAAAAAACGAACCATAATTAAAAAAGGGACAAAAATGACTCAGAAAAGAATTCTGAGTTATGACCTTGAACGATTTGCTCTAGATCAGCCATGGGTTGAAAATGAAAAAACCTGGAAAAAAATTAAGTCGGTTTGGAAATCCTATAAAACTGAATGGAAAAAAATAGAAAATAATCTTGAAAAGAGTATCTATAAAATCAGAATTGGCGATGAACTTCAGCCAGGGATTCTGAGCCTTGCAAAAGTCTATGTTGCTAGCAAGCGCAAAGTACAGGTCGGAGATAAAATGGCGGGACGTCATGGGAATAAAGGTGTTGTGGCAACGATTGTTCCGGAAGAAGATATGCCTTTCATGGAAGATGGAACCCCAATCGATATCGTTTTAAATCCGCTTGGTGTTCCTTCACGTATGAATCTTGGGCAGCTTTATGAAACGATGCTTGGATGGGCAGGTAAAGCTCTTGGGCTTCATTATGATACAGCGGCTTTTGACGGTGCACGACCAGAAGAAGTCGAAAATGAACTTAAGAAGGCAAAGCTTCCTGTATCTGGGAAAACAGCTTTAATTGATGGGCGTACTGGTGAACATTTTGATAACCCCATTACAGTCGGTTGCATTTACATGATGAAATTGAGCCATATGGTGGATGATAAAATGCATGCTCGTTCGACGGGACCTTATTCTCTGATTACGCAACAGCCGTTGGGTGGAAAAGCTCAATTTGGTGGTCAGCGGTTCGGAGAAATGGAATGTTGGGCCCTCGAAGCGTATGGTGCCGCCCATACATTGCAGGAAATTCTCACTGTTAAATCGGATGATGTTGATGGCAGGTCAAAAGTGTACAATGCTATCGTAAAAGGTGAGAGTTTACCTAAATTTGGAACACCGGAATCTTTTAGCGTCCTTATTAAGGAGCTTCAGGGTTTGGGCTTAGACATTGAATTGGAATAAGGGAGGCGTACTTTGACGTTCATACAATCAACAGCAGTAGATACTTCCAAAGATTTTTCATCGATAACAATTGGCTTAGCATCTCCAGAGATGATTCTAGCTCGATCTTATGGTGAAACTCTTAAACCAGAAACCATCAATTATCGGTCATATAAACCTGAGAAAGATGGTTTGTTTTGTGAGAAAATCTTTGGGCCAGTCAAAGATTACGAATGCCATTGTGGTAAATATAAAGGAATCCGGTACAGAGGAATTATTTGTGATCGGTGCGGTGTTGAAGTAACACGAAAAAAAGTCCGCCGCGATCGGATGGGGCATATTACGCTCGCTGTGCCTGTGGTGCATATTTGGTATTTGCGGTCAATACCGAGCAAACTCAGCTATCTTATTGGTCTTAGTACGCGAGAACTCGAGCGGGTTATTTATTATGAAGCATACTTGATTATTACGCCCGGGAAAAGTGGAAGAGAAATGTTGGAAATCATTGATGAATTTGAATACATGGAATTAGAACAATTGTATGGATTTGACTCTGTTTCCGAGGAAGAAAGGGACGAAGAAGACTTTTTTTACGCCACCATGGGCGGCGAAGCTATGAAAGAAATTTTGTCGCGTATCAATTTGGTGCAATTGAAAAATGAACTTCAAGAAATTGCCAAAACATCCAAATCTAAACAGAAAAGAGGGGATGCCCTTAAGCGACTCCGTATAGTCAATATATTTATAGCGGATGCCGGAAAGAAAAAAAATTAACAAACCTGAATGGATGATTGTATCAATCCTCCCCGTGATTCCACCGGAATTACGACCTCTTGTTCCTTTAGAGGGTGGAAGATTTGCAGCAAGTGATTTGAACGATTTATATCGCAGAATTATTATTCGGAATAATCGTTTAAAGCAACTTATGGAAATAAAGGCTCCGGATGTCATTCTTCGTAATGAAAAACGAATGCTTCAAGAATCGGTGGATGCATTGTTTGATAACAACAGACGGAAAACAGCCATTCGTTCAGGTACGAGGCGCCCGTTAAAATCTATTTCTGATATGCTTCGAGGGAAGCCGGGGCGTTTTCGTCAGAACCTGTTGGGTAAGCGCGTGGACTATTCTGGAAGGTCTGTCATTGTAGTTGGACCTGAACTAAAGTTGAACGAATGTGGGCTTCCAAAAAATATGGCTTTGGAATTGTTTAAGCCGCATATGATTCATGAATTAATTGCTCGGGGTTATGCTCAAACGCCAAGAGGTGCAAAGCTTATGGTTGAAAATCGTGAGCCGATTGTTTATAAAGTTTTGGAATATGTGGTCCAAGATCACCCTGTACTATTGAACAGAGCACCTACACTTCACAGATTGGGAGTTCAGGCTTTTCAACCGGTCTTAGTAGATGGTAAAGCAATTCATCTTCATCCCCTAGTTTGTGCTGCTTTTAATGCAGATTTTGATGGTGACCAAATGGCGGTTCATGTCCCCTTATCGGTTCAGGCGCAATTGGAATCCCGAATTTTGATGCTATCAAGTCATAATATTCTTCACCCTGCCAATGGGAAACCATTGGCCATTCCATCGCAAGATATGGTGTTGGGATGTTATTATCTAACTCGCCAGCGAACAAATTGCAAGGGCGAAGGCAATAGCTTTGGTTCTTTCAACGAAGTACTTCTGGCGGTTGAAAATAAAACAGTAGATGTACATGCCGTTATAAATGTTAGACATAAAAATAAATGGCACAAAGACACAACGGTTGGACGCGTTATTTTCAATTCAATTTTACCCGATGAAATGGAATTTGTTGATGAATTAATCACCAAGAAAAAACTTGAGGATGTCGTGAATCGGACTTACCTGACATCGGGGAATTTCAAAACGGTTATTTTTCTGGACAATTTAAAAGAATTAGGATTCAGAATTGCCACTAAAAGTGGAAGTTCTATTTCAATATCTGATATTATGATTCCGGAAAAGAAAAATCATATTATTGATTCAGCTCAAAATAATGTTGATGATATTCATGATAAATTTAAACGACACATCCTTACGGATGGTGAACGATACAATAAAGTCATTGATATTTGGACCCACGCAACAAATGAGGTCGCAGCGACGATGATGGATGAACTTCAAGATGATAATCAGGGATTTAACCCTGTCTTTATGATGGCTGATTCTGGTGCGCGTGGTAGTCAGGACCAGATTAAACAGCTTGCAGGTATGCGTGGATTAATGGCAAAACCTCGAAAGACTATGACCGGTAGTAAGGGTGAAATTATTGAATCGCCGATTACATCCAATTTCAAAGAAGGCTTATCTGTAATGGAATATTTTATTTCCACTCATGGCGCTCGAAAAGGGCTTGCGGATACAGCTCTGAAAACAGCTGATGCGGGTTATTTAACGCGTCGGTTAGTTGACGTAGCACAAGATGTTGTTATCTATGAAGTGGACTGTGGTACCATTAATGGATTATTGCTTTCTGATCTTAAAGAAGGTGAAGAAATTATTGAACCATTATCGGATAGAATTCTTGGGCGAACCCTTCTGGACGATTTTATTGTTGACGGCAAGGTTAAAATCAAATCCGGTTCGCTTTTAAGAGAGGAAGCAGCGGAAATTATTTCTGAAACAAATATCGAATCTGTTAGAATTCGCTCGGTGTTAACCTGTGAATCTCTCAGAGGAGTTTGCGCAAATTGTTATGGTTGGAATCCATCCTCACATGAATTGATTGACCAAGGATCAGCGGTTGGTATTCAAGCAGCCCAGAGTATTGGCGAACCTGGTACCCAGCTAACTTTGAGAACCTTTCATATAGGTGGTACAGCAACAAGAATTATTGAAAAGTCTGATATGAGAACAAAACGGGATGGAACCATTAAGTATTCCGAGAATCTTGATGTTGCCGAAACTGTAGATGAGGTTGGCAATGTAGTAGTTAGATGTATGGTGAGACATTCAAAACTTGCAATACTCGATGAAAATAATAGCCCTCGAGTTGAATACAATGTTCCTTATGGTGCTAATATGTTGGTCGCGGATGGGGAAAAGATCAAAGCAGGTACCATTTTATTCCAATGGGATCCTTACACGGATATTATTCTTGCGAGACAGTCTGGATATATTTTTCTGAAAGACTTAATTCCGAACGAAACTTACCAGGTGGAAGCAGTGGAAGGTGGTAAAAAACAGAAGGTAATCATTGAAGCAAAAGATCGTAGACTTAGTCCACACATTGAGATTACAGATAAAAAAGGAAATATCTTAGCGGGGGGTACAATCCTTCCGGTAAATGCAACTTTGATTGTGGAAAATAAAAATAAAGTATCCAGAGGTCAAACTCTTGTAAAAATTCCTAGAGATATAGGAAAAACCCGGGATATTACCGGTGGTCTTCCGCGTGTGACTCAATTATTTGAAGCTCGCACACCTACAAATCCTTCGGTTGTTACTGAGATAGATGGGAAAATCGTTTTTGGCGCAACCAAGCGAGGCATAAGAAAAATTCATGTAGAAGGTGAAGATGGAGAGGTAAAGAAATACAACATTCCTTACGGAAAGCATGTTCTCGTTCATGAAGGAGACATGATTAAAGCTGGTTTACCATTATGTGAAGGATCCACTTCTCCAGTTGATATTCTAAATATTTTAGGTCCGGGAAAAGTACGGGAATACCTTGTGAATGAGATCCAAGAAGTTTACCGGCTTCAAGGTGTAAAGATAGATGATAAGCACATTGAGGTTATTGTTAGGCAAATGATGCAAAAAGTTAGTGTTCAAGATCCCGGGAATACTCACTTTCTCCCCGGGGATCGTATCAATAAAGCTGAGTTTTTCGAAACAAACGATGCTATCCTCAAAAAGGTAATTATTAATTCGCCCGGCTACTCAGATTTTGAAGAAGGAATGCTAGTGGATAAAACTGAAGTCAGAGATGTAAACAAAGATCTTAAAGAGAAAGGTGAGAAACCAATCACTACCCACAAAACTAATCCGGCAACTTTTGATCCACTATTAATGGGGATTACGCAAGCTTCACTGAATACTGAAAGCTTCATTTCAGCTGCATCATTTCAGGAGACTACGCGCGTATTGACCAATGCAGCAGCAGAGGGAAAAACGGACTACCTCAGAGGATTGAAAGAAAACGTAGCAGTGGGAAGATTGATTCCTGCGGGAACTGGATCGCCCGGACTTCAGGATTTATTGGTTGTAAGCGAAAATGCGCAACCGGATGTGGAATCCGACCCATTTTTAGAAGAAAAAGAAATAGTGTAATCATTGAAAAATAAATTGACGATGTGTACAAATATTCTGTATTTTTGTAGGCTTTATAGGAAACGAAAATGCCGACAATAAATCAACTAGTTAAACAAGGACGTAAGCGGGTTAAGAAATCCACAGCTACTCCTGCGCTAAAAAGTAACCCTCAAAAGCGTGGAGTTTGCACAAGGGTTTATACGACAACGCCTAAAAAGCCGAATTCTGCTTTGCGGAAAGTGGCCCGTGTTCGTCTCACAAATGGGATTGAAGTATCGGCGTATATCCCGGGAGAGGGGCACAATCTTCAAGAGCATAGCATTGTTCTTATTGAGGGTGGCCGTGTGAAAGATTTGCCTGGAGTTCGATATCATATCGTACGTGGTACATTTGATACTGCCGGTGTATCCGACAGGAAATCAAGTAGGTCAAGATATGGCGCTAAAAAACCTAAATAAAATATGAGACGACGTAGACCAGAAAAAAGACAAATTTTACCGGACACAGTTTACAATGATTTGAATGTGGCAAAATTCATCAATTTTTTAATGGTCCGTGGAAAAAAAGGAATGGCAGAACAAATTTTTTATTCATCTATGAATGTGATTAAAAATCGGGTTAAATCTGATGGCTTGGAAGTGTTTGTAAAGGCTGTTGAAAACACATCGCCTATGTTAGAGGTAAAATCGCGCCGAATTGGTGGTGCCACGTACCAAGTGCCGATTGAAGTTCCAAGGAACAGACGATTTTTTCTGGCTTCACACTGGTTAATTAATGCGGCCAAAGGGAGAAAAGGTCGGCCCATGGCTGAAAAATTGGCAGCAGAGTTAATTGCGGCTGCAAATGGAGAAGGCGGAGCAATCAAAAAGAAAGACGATACGCATAGAATGGCAGAAGCTAACAAGGCATTTGCCCATTTTAGATAAATTTGATTTATGAAACACATTCAATTAGATAAAGTTAGAAATATTGGTATTATGGCACACATCGATGCCGGGAAAACCACCTTAACTGAACGAATCCTCTATTATACCGGTAGAACTCACAGGATCGGTGAGGTGCACGATGGTGCTGCAACGATGGATTGGATGGATCAGGAAAAAGAACGCGGAATCACGATTACTTCTGCAGCTACCACTGCAATTTGGGATGATCACAGGATTAATATCATTGATACTCCGGGGCATGTTGATTTTACTATGGAAGTGGAACGGTCGCTTAGGGTACTAGATGGATCTGTTGCGGTTTTTTGTGCCGTTGGGGGTGTGGAACCGCAAAGTGAAACAGTTTGGCGTCAAGCGGATAAGTATAATGTACCACGCATTGCTTTCGTCAATAAAATGGACAGAGTTGGCGCAGATTTTTATAATGTACTCGAAATGATTAAGTCACGCCTTGGAACCAACCCGTTGCCAATAACTCTTCCCATCGGATCCGGGGATATGTTTACCGGAATTATTGACCTGTTAACTATGAAAGCAATTTTATACAATGAATCCACGTTGGGTGAACGATACGAAGAATCGGATATCCCTCACGATATGATCCAAGAGGCAGAAAAGTGGCGACATCATTTAATTGAAGAGACTGCTACGTACGATGAACATTTACTCGAAAAATATATCGCTGAAGAACCAATATCGTCTGACGAAATAAAATCAGCTCTGCGAAAAGGGTGTATTGATAATACATTTGTTCCTGCTTTTGTTGGATCTGCCTTTAAAAATAAAGGGGTTCAACGCTTATTGGACGCTATTAATGATTTTCTTCCTTCGCCGATAGATGTTGGCGATACCCAAGGTTATGATGTTAATGATTCAGAAATTTCCAAAGTCAGGAAAACGACTAAAGATGATCCTTTCAGCGCGTTAGCATTTAAGATTATGACTGACTCCTTTGTCGGGCAATTGACCTTTATGCGGGTGTATTCCGGTATGATAAAAGCTGGGTCATATATTTATAATCCAAATACGGGAAAACGCGAGCGAATCAGTCGAATTTTATTGATGCATGCGAATAAAAGAGAAGAACTGGATCAAGTTTCTGCTGGTGAAATTGTAGCAGCTGTAGGATTAAAGCAAACAAAGACCGGTCATACTTTATGTGATGAAAAAAATCCTATAATGCTTGAAACAATGGATTTTCCAGAACCGGTTGTAGAAGTATCTGTTGAACCGGCTAGTAAGGCAGATCAAGATAATTTAAGTAAAGCGCTAATGAAGTTAAGTGAAGAAGATCCTACGTTTCGCGTTTCAACTAACCCAGACACTGGCCAAACTATTATAGCCGGAATGGGTGAACTTCATTTGGAAATTCTGGTAGATCGATTATTAAGGGAATTTAAAGTACAGGCGCATGTTGGTAAACCGCAGGTCGCGTACACTGAAGCAATTACCAAATCAGTTGAAAAAATTGAGGGAAAATTTGTTCGCCAGTCTGGTGGACGAGGTCAATATGGTCATGTGGTGATCAATGTTGAGCCAAATGAACTTGGTAAGGGATATCACTTTGAAAGCAAAATTGTGGGTGGTGTAATTCCAAAAGAATATATCAAACCCGTTAGCCAGGGGATAGAAGAGGCAATAAAAAATGGTATTCTTGCTGGGTATCCCATTGAGGATGTCCGAGTTGATCTAATTGATGGTTCTTATCACGATGTTGACTCTTCGGAAATTGCTTTCAAGGTTGCAGGTTCAATGGCTATCCAAGAAGCTTGTCGCAAGGCAGGTCCGGTAATTATGGAGCCCCTAATGCAAGTAGAAGTCACAGTGCCGGAGGAATATTTAGGGGATGTAATGGGAGACATTAATTCTCGTCGAGGCAATATAGATAGTATGGAACAGAGAAGCCAAGCTCATATCTTAAAAGCAAATGTTCCATTGAGCAAAATGTTTGGCTATGCCACAGATTTGAGGTCCATCACACAAGGACGAGCAGTATTTCATATGGAATTTTCGAAATACAAACAGGTGCCTTCGTCGGTGGAGAGTGAAATTATTGAACAAGTACATGGAAAAGCATCTTAGGGTAAGGAGAACACACAATGTCAAAGCAGAAATTTGAGAGAACAAAGCCACATGTAAATATAGGAACGATAGGTCATGTAGATCACGGTAAGACAACCTTAACGGCCGCGATCACGATGACCCAA
>Ga0066627_1351564_pt1 | contig 13715 bp, 11 predicted proteins | sample SaaInl4_135m_RNA_FD_62653 | JGI IMG/M metagenome (GOLD analysis project Ga0066627, IMG submission 62653) | Marine microbial communities from expanding oxygen minimum zones in the Saanich Inlet - SI054_135m_RNA (Metagenome Metatranscriptome) | ecosystem: Environmental > Aquatic > Marine >...
GGGAAACGGCCACGCGCGGCTACGGTCTCGTCGTAGCCAGACCCCGTGATGGGGTCGCTCGTGCGCGTGGGCATCGGCGACATCGTGAAATAGTTCACAACCGCGGCCGGAGACAGTCCTTGCCGGACTTGCTGAACAACTACTTCCCGATTCTCGTGCTCCTGACTGTCGCGCTGGTCCTCGGCACGGCGATCATGGTCATCGCCCGGACAATCACACGCTTTGTCGTTCGGCCCGACGCACACGCTCGCAAGACATCCGTCTATGAGTCCGGCGTCACCCCCTACGGTGACGCGCGCCTGCGGTTCTCCATCAAGTTCTACCTCGTCGCGATGATCTTCATCATCTTCGACATAGAGGTGGTGTTCTTCTATCCGTGGGCCGTGGTGTTCCGGGACATGGTGCGCGAGAGCGCCTTCATCCTGTGGGAAATGCTCGGGTTCGTCGGCCTGCTGGCGCTTGGGTATGTGTACGTGTGGCGCAAGGGTGGCCTCGACTGGAACTGACTTTGGGAACCTGGCGCGCGGCCGCGTAACCCGCGTGCGATATGCCTATGAGTGACGAAGCCACGACCCCGGAAGAAGAAGCGGCTCGCGAGCCCGCCAGGCCGCTATCCGTGGCCCGCCTGGAGGAGCGATTCGCCGCCGCCGTTCTCTCCGCCGAAGAGTCGCACCACGCGTGGACCGTCACTGTCGCGGCGGACGCCGCCCACGAGATCCTGGCGTTCCTCCAGAGCGACGCCGACCTAGCCTACACGCACATGAGCGACCTTACCGCGGTCGACCTTTCGGCCCTGGCTGAGGGCGACGCCGACTTCCATGTCGTCTACCATCTCGCATCGCAGAAGAATGCGGACGACGCCGAGTTGCGGCGCCTGCGCGTCACTGTGCCGATCTCCGGCTGCGGCCCCGTGCAGACCGTGACCGATATATGGACGGCGGCGGAGTGGGCGGAACGTGAGATCTGGGACATGTTCGGTATCCACGTCGAAGGTCACCCGGACCTGCGGCGCATCCTGATGCCGGACGGCTTCGAGTCGCATCCGTTGCGCAAGGACTACCCGCGGCGGGGGAAGGGCGAACGCGCGGCGTTCGACTTCGAGGCGTCGCAGTCGCAACTGCTCGGGAAGCAGACCGAGGAAACAGCCTGGTTGGACTCCGACGACGACGTTGAGTCCGAGACGATGATCCTGAATTTCGGCCCGCAGCACCCAGCGACACACGGCACATTGCACCTCGAAGTGGAACTGGACGGCGAACGCATCGTGCGATGCACGCCGCACCTGGGCTACCTCCACACGGGCTTCGAGAAGCTCGCCGAGGACATGCACTGGAATCAGTGGATCGTCGTCACCGACAGGATGAACTACCTGTCGCCGCTGTCGAACAATTTCGGCTACGCCATCGCCGCTGAGCGCCTGCTCGACATCGAGGTACCGAAGCGCGCGCAGTATATCCGGGTCGCACTCGCCGAGTTGGCGCGCATCGCCGACCACATGGTGTGGCTGGGGACGCACGCGTTGGACATCGGGGCGTTTACGTGCTTCTTGTACGCGTTCCAGCAGCGCGAGAAGGCGTACGAGATCTTCGAAGCCTGCTCCGGCGCGCGGCTTACTGTTAGCTACATGCGCATCGGCGGGCTGCTCCACGACATACCCGACTCGTTCGAGCCGATGCTGCGGGAGTTTGTCAGCGACTTCACGACCCGCGCGCTGCCCGAAGTCGAGACGCTCCTGTCGAAGAACCGCATATGGATCGACCGCACGCAGGGCGTCGGCGTCGTGGGCGGGGAGGAAGCTGTGAACGCCGGGCTTACCGGCCCCGTGCTGCGCGGCTCCGGCGTTGAGTGGGACATCCGCAGGTCCGACCCCTATTCGAGCTACGAGGAGTTCGACTTCGACATCCCCGTCGGCGCCAACGGCGACACGTACGACCGGTACCTGGTGCGCCTAGAGGAGTTGCGGCAGAGCTGCCGGATCATCACGCAGGCGCTCGACAACATGCCCGACGGCCCTGTGAACATCGACGACCACAAGCTCAAGCTGCCCGACAAGTCGCACGTGTACAAGACGCCGGACCACACGCATCGCTACGACCCTCAGCATCCGCACGGGTCGATCGAAGGGCTCATCCACCACTTCAAGACAGTCATGGACGGGCACGGGGTCGAGGTCCCGGTGGGCGAGGCGTACGCGGCAACGGAATCGCCCAACGGCGAGCTTGGCTTCTATGTTGTGAGCGACGGCAGCGGAACGCCTTACCGTGTGCGTGTGCGCGCGCCTTCGTTCTACAACTACGGGATGGTGCCGAAGCTGCTGCGAGGGCACATGGTGTCCGATATCGTCACGGTGCTGGGAAGCGTGAACGTCATCGCCGGCGAACTGGACCGGTAGGAGGCACGGATGTCGTTCGAATACACTCCTGAGAACCTCGCGACGTTCGAGGAGTTGGTCACGCACTATCCCGACCACTATAGGCGGGCGGTGACGCTGCCCGCGCTGCACCTGGCGCAACGACAGAACGGCTGGTGCTCGCCGGACGTGATGGAGTACATCGCCGCGTTGGTGGGGACGTCGCCCGCGCAGGTCCGGGACGTCGTCACGTTCTACCCGATGTTCTTCGAGGAGCCGGTCGGCAAGTACATCGTCCGCGTATGTCATACGCTGCCCTGCGACCTGTGCGGGTGCGCCAAGATCAAGGATCACCTGACGGAGAAGCTGGGCGTCGGTATGGAGGCGACGACGGAGGACGGGAAGATCACGCTCCTGTCGACCGAATGCCTCGCGGCGTGCGACCAGGCGCCGGTGATGATGATCGATGACGACCTGCATGGGCTGCTCACGCCCGAGAAGGTCGACGAACTGATCGACGGCCTCGAGTGATCGAGTACCTGGCGGGATAATGGGCAAGCCAAAAGAGCTACGCATCCTTTACGAGAACCTCGACGTGCCTGACATGCACACGATCGAGGTGTACCGCCAACACGGCGGGTATGGCTCCCTGGACAGGCTTTTCACCCAGGAGCCCAGCGACCTCGTCGACATCATCAAAGACTCTGGCCTCCGCGGTCGTGGAGGCGCGGGTTTCTCCACTGGGATGAAGTGGAGCTTCGTCCCCAAGGACATCGAACCGAAGTACCTCTGCGCGAACGCCGACGAGAGCGAACCGGGGACGTTCAGCAATCGGTACGTCCTGGAGCGGAAGCCCCACTCGCTTATCGAGGGGATCATCTGCGCCTGCTGGACACTGGGCATCCACACCGCCTACGTGTACATCCGCGGCGAATTCACGCTCGGCAAAGTGCGCTTGGACGCCGCCATCAAGGAGGCGTACGCGAACGGCCTTCTCGGGGAGAGCGTCGCGGGCAAGGACTTCGCGCTCGACATCTACACGCATGCCGGCGCTGGCGCGTACATCTGTGGCGAAGAGACCGGCCTGATCGAGTCGCTCGAAGGCAAGCGAGGCCAACCCCGGAACAAGCCGCCGTTCCCGGCTGTGCAGGGCCTCTTCATGAAGCCAACAGTCGTGCAGAACGTCGAGACGCTGTGCAACGTGCCGTTCATCGTGAGCAAGGGCGCGGAGTGGTACAAGACGCTCGGCACGGTGTATTCGGATACACCGCGAGGCACCGACCCGGTCAACACCGGCACGAAGCTGTACTGCATTAGCGGGCACGTCGAGAAGCCCGGCGTGTACGAGATCGAGATGGGGCTCACGGCCAACGAGTTGATCGAGCTTGCGGGTGGCGTGCGTGGCGGCAATCGCGTGAAGGCCGTCATCCCGGGCGGCAGTTCGGCCCCCGTGCTGACGCCGTACGAGTGTGACGTCCCCCTGGACTTCACGTCGCTCCAGATGGCCAAGACGATGCTCGGGTCCGGCGGGATCATCGTGATGGACGAAACCGTCTGCACCGTCCACGCGCTGACGAACCTACTCGACTTCTACGCCCACGAGTCGTGCGGCCAGTGCACGCCGTGCCGCAACGGTACCCCGTGGACACGCGACATCTCGAAGCGCATCGAGCAGGGGGGCGGCCAGCCAGGCGACGTGGACCGCCTGATCGAGGTCGCCAACAACATCGCTAACGTGGACACGTTCACGTGGAACACGATCTGCGTGTTCGGTATCGCCGTTTCATGGCCGGCGGTGAGCTTCGCGCGGAAGTTCCGGCCGGAGTTCGAGGCGCACATCCGCGAAGGGAAGTGCGTGACACTGCCCGTTGACGAAGCCGTGACGCCGCCCGAGGAGAACTACGCTTGGCCGCAAGTGCTTGCCGAGGTCGCGCAGAAGCCCTCGTGGGACTGAGGCGAGAGGACGACGCATGGCGAAGATAACTATGGACGGCGTCGAGTACGAGGTCAGCGACGGCCTCTCGGTCGTCCAGGCGTCTGCCGAGGTCGGCATTACGGTGCCGCACTACTGCTACCACCCGAGCCTGACGTCGCCAGCCAACTGTCGTATGTGTCTCATCGAGTTGACGCCTCCCGGCGCCCCTGGCCCGATCAGGCAACTCGCGACCGGGTGTTCGACACGAGTCGCCGACGGCATGGTCATCAACCACAACACGCCGACAGTGCAGGCCGCGCGGGCCTCATCGTTGGAGTCGCTGCTGGCGCACCACCCGCTAGACTGCCCGACGTGCGACCAGGCCGGCGAGTGCGAACTGCAGAACTTCGCGCAGAAGTTCGGGCACGATGTCGGCAACTACGCGGAAACGAAGAAGACGCCGCCGCGCAAGCACCTCGGGCCCCACGTGGACCTGTTCACGACGCGTTGCGTGGTGTGCACGCGTTGCACCCGCTTCACCGAGGAAGTGAGCGGCGACGCGGTGCTGCAGCTAGTGAATCGCGGCGGCAAGAATGAGATCGACGTCTATCCCGGCATCCCCATCGACAACAAGCTGTCGGGGAACGTCGTGGACATCTGCCCGGTGGGCGCGCTCAGCAGCACGGACTTCATGTACCGTTCGCGTCCGTGGTTCCTAGAGGAAGTCGACAGCGTTTGCACCCGCTGTAGCAAGGGCTGCAACATCACCGTTGAGCACCGCGAAGGCGAGACGGTGCGGATCAAGCCCCGATTCAACGAAGACGTCAACGAATTCTGGATGTGCGACGACGGGCGCTACGAATGCGGCTACGTGAACAGCCCCGACCGACTGCGAATGCCCTTCGCTCGCGAGGGTGACGATCTCGTGGCGTGCGGCTGGTCGGACGTGTTCGACGCGATCGCCGCGGCCGTACAGGCCGCCGGAGGCGAGAACGTGGCCGTCATCGCGTCGGCGTGGTCGACGAACGAGGAATTGCACGCCGTACGTCGGTTCGCCACCGAGGCAGTTCGCACGAGCCTCATCGGGCTGCTGAGCGCTGCGGGCGACGACGAAGACACCGTCTATCCCGGCTTCACGATCGAGAAGGACAAGAACCCGAATGGCGCGGGCGCGCGCCTGATACTCGGTGACGAAGTCGCGCAGGACTCCGCCATCTGGGACGTGCTGCGCCGCGCCAAGGCCGCCATCGTCTTCTCGGGCATCCCGGACGCGGAATTGAGCGACGACGCCGTCGAGGCGCTCGAAGCGTTGGACTTCCTCGCCGTCGTCGATGTCGGGACATCGGCGCTGACGGCGCTGGCCGACATCGTCATCCCCGGCACCGCGTACACCGAGAAGGACGGGTGTTTCACGAACTCGCAGCAGCGAGTGCAGAAGTTGAACGCGGCGCACCCCCCGCTCGGAACCGCGATGCGTGAGTGGGAGTTCGTCAGATACGCCGCTGAGGCTCTCGGCGCGGAGTTCGACTACACGGACGAAGCGTCTGTCACGGCGGATCTCGTCGCTTCTACACCCGCGTTCGCGGGAGTAACACTCGAAGCCGTGGGCAAGCGCGGCTATGTGTTGGGCAGCGGCGAAGCAGAGCCGGAAGCGGACAACGGCAACTACGCGTACGCGAAGATGTTCTGGAAGTAATTCACGCCGTGTCCGCGCGAGCGGGCGGCGAATGGCGGGACGATGTCGACACTTCTCATACAGCTTGTAGTCGCCCTCGCGAAGGCGCTCTTCATCATCCTGCTGGTGCTGACGGCCGTGCCCTTGCTCGTCTGGGCGGAACGGCGCGTTAGCGCGTGGATGCAGGACAGGCACGGGCCGAACCGCGTCGGGCCGGCGGGCCTGTTGCAGCCGATCGCGGACGGGATCAAGTTCCTCACGAAAGAGGTGCTCATCCCGGCGCACGTCGATCGCAAGCTGTACCTGGCGGCTCCGGTGATCCTCCTCGTGCCGTCCCTGATGACGGGCGCGATCATCCCGTGGTCGAAGCCGATTCCGGCCGATAGCGCCCTGGGCGGGCTCGTGTCCGCGATCGACTGGGCGCCGAACGGCATTCCCTTCCAGGTTGCGCAGATCAACGTCGGGGTTCTCTACTTCTTCGCGATGGCATCGCTGGCGGTCTACGGAATCATCCTGGCAGGATGGGCCTCCAACAACAAGTACACGCTGCTCGGAGGGTTGCGCGCTTCCGCGCAGGTCATCAGCTATGAGCTGTCGCTGGGGCTGGCGATCCTGTCGGTGCTGCTTATCGTCGGCACGCTGCAACTGAACACGATCGTCGAGTGGCAGAGCGGCGGCATGTGGATGGTGTTCGCCCAGCCCGTGACGTGGTTCATCTTCACGATCGCGGCGTTGGCCGAGACGAACCGCGCTCCGTTCGACTTGGCGGAGTGCGAGCAGGAACTCGTCGGGGGGTACCACACCGAATACAGTGGCATGACCTTCGCGACGTTCTTCCTCGCCGAATACGCCAACATGACCATGAGCGCCGCACTGAATGTCTGCCTCTTCTGGGGCGGCTACACGTTCTTCGGGCTCGAACAGATTCTGCCGTGGTGGATCACGATGGGGATCTTCATCGGGAAGGTCGCCGCGTTCCTCTTCCTCTTCCTGCTGATCCGCTGGACGTTCCCCCGGTTCCGATACGACCAACTCATGCGACTTGGGTGGAAGATGCTGCTGCCGTTGGCGCTGGGTAACGTGGTGCTGACCGCGCTGGGCCTCGCGGCGCACGAGATGTGGGCCGTGCCGTTGTGGCCGGCGCTTATCGTCGGGCAGGTGGCTCTCATCGGTGGCGTCGCGTTGGTGTCCGTGATCCGTACGAAGGCGGGGTCGGCAAGTAGCGCCCAATCGCACGCGCGGGCATAGCGCGCGCAGGCCGTAAGGCGAAGGGATCGCATGGAGACGCTGCTGTATCTGGTGTTCGGACTCGTGGCCCTCGTGGGCGGAGTTCTGGTCATCGTGAATCGGAACCCGGTCTACAGCGCCCTGTCGCTCGTGCTGACGATGTTCGCGATATCGGCCCTCTACATCCTCCAGCAGGCGTACTTCGTGGCGGCGGTGCAGATCGTGGTCTACGCTGGCGCGATCGTGGTGCTGTTCCTCTTCGTCATCATGCTGCTGAATCTCGGCGACGAGAGCGATCTCCCCGCATCGTCAGGGACGCGCCGCTTTGTCGGGGCGCTGCTGGGCGTGACGTTCGCCGGGATCGTCGGCGCGGTGGTGTGGGAGTACGCGTCGACGGCGGGGCCCGCCGTGGCGGCTGGCACCGACATCGACCACACGAAGCTGCTCGCGCGCGTCCTGTTCCAGAACTACCTGTTGCCCTTCGAAGTCGTGTCGCTCGTGCTCCTCGCGGCGCTCGTCGGCGTTCTCGCGTTGATCCGCACACATGGGCGCGACCTGGATTCTTCGGAGGCGGACAATGTCTGACTTCGCGATCTGTCTAGCCGTAAGCGCGGCGCTGTTCACTCTTGGAGTCGTCGGCGTGCTCGTGAAGCGGAACGCCATCGTGGTGTTCATGTGCATCGAGCTGATGCTGAACGCGGCGAATCTGGCGTTCGTGACGTTCTCGCGCCAGCACGGCACGGTTGACGGACAGATCTTCGTCTTCTTCGTGATGGCGATCGCCGCGGCTGAGGTAGCGATCGGGCTTTCCATCATCGTCACGGTGTTCAGAAACCGGGCAAGCATCAACGTCGACGACGTCACGATGCTGCGGCGGTAGAGGACTCTTCATGCTTGCTCCGACGGCGCTTCTTTTCCTGCCGCTCCTGGCGGGAGTGCTCATCAACGGCTTGCTGGGGGCCAAGCTGCCCAAGTGGTTCTCAGCGGCGTTGGGCTGCGCCGCGATGGGGGCCTCGTTCCTCGGTGCGCTGATCGTCGTGCCGCTCGTCGCGGCTGGCGCCGTGGGCGACCAAGTTCTGTGGACATGGATGGCGGCCGGTTCGTTCACGGTGGATGTCGCGCTCAAGTTCGACGCGCTCTCGTGCGTCATGGCGCTGATCATCACGGGCGTGAGCTTCCTGATCCACATCTACGCGGCCGGCTACATGAGCCACGAGGACAAGCGCGGTCTGTCGCGCTTCTACACGTATCTGAACCTGTTCGTCTTCTCCATGCTCGTGCTGGTGCTGGGGAACAACTACGCGCTGATGTTCGTCGGGTGGGAGGGCGTTGGCCTCTGCTCGTACCTGCTGATCGGCTTCTGGTACGATCGCGAGCGCAAGGAGGGCGACTCGACCTTCCCGTCTCAGGCCGCGAAGAAGGCCTTCATCGTCAACCGGATCGGTGACTTCGGCTTCCTCATCGCGATCTTCCTGATGTTCACGACCTTCGGCACGCTGCAGTTCGACGCGATCTACGCGAACGCGCAGTCAGTTGTCGGCGGCCCGGCGCTCATGTGGGGCAAGCCGGTGCTGTGGTGGATCACGGCGCTCCTGTTTGTCGGCGCCATCGGCAAGTCCGCACAGATTCCTCTCTACGTCTGGTTGCCCGACGCGATGCAGGGGCCGACGCCGGTCAGCGCGCTAATCCACGCTGCGACCATGGTCACGGCGGGCGTCTACATGGTCGCGCGGTCGAACGTGCTCTACACGCTGGCAGGCACCGGGCCCTCGCTCGTCGCGCCGATCGGCATCATCACCGCAGCGTTCGCGGCGACGATGGCGCTCACGTCGTTCGATTTCAAGGGTGTCCTCGCGTACTCGACGGTCAGCCAACTCGGCTACATGTTCGTAGGCGTCGGCCTAGGGGCGTACAGCGCGGGCGTGGCGCACCTGATGACGCACGCGTTCTTCAAGGGTCTGCTGTTCTTGACCGCCGGCAGCGTGCTGCACGCCATGCGCGACGTTGGTGACATCCGACGCATGGGCGGGCTTTCGCGCAAGATGCCGATCACGTTCATCACATTTGCCGTTGCCGCGTTGGCGATCGGCGGCTTCCCGTTCCTTAGCGGATTCTTCAGCAAGGACGCCATCCTGCTGGCGGCGTACCAGCAGAGCCAGTGGATATTCTGGCTCGGCGCGATCACCGCCGGACTCACCGCGCTGTACATGTTCCGGCTCCTTGCGATCGCGTTCCTAGGCGAGCCGCGTGACCGCGAGTTGCACGACGCGGCGCATGAGTCTCCGGCCGTGATGACGCTGCCGCTCATCATACTGGCGGTGCTGTCCGCGACGGCGGGCGCCGTGCTTGGGATGCACGAGGACGGACTGCTCTATCGGTTCCTCAGTGGCGTCCTACACGTTGAGCACCACGGCGCCGCGACGATGACTCCCATGTTCATCTCTGTGGCCCTCGGGCTCGTAGGGATGGTCGTCGGACTGCTCGTCTACCGTGGCAAGTCGGCCGACCAACTGAACCACGGCAGCGCCATTTCAGCGCTGCCCCGCGCGAAGTGGTATGTCGATGAGGCATACGATGCCGCGATCGTGCGGCCGATCCACGACGTCTCGCGCTCGGTGCTGTGGCGATTCGTAGATAAGTGGATCATCGACGGCGTCGTGAACGCGTCAGCGGCCGCCGTGTATGCTGCCGGTGGCGTCCTGCGGAACGTGCAGACCGGCGTCGTACAGACGTACGCCGCGCTGATCCTCGCGGGCACGGTCGCGCTGCTGTTCGTGAAGGCGCTGCTCTGATGCGTGTGCGTGGCGCCACGTTGCGCCCTGACCGTCACCAACCGGCGAACGGAGCCAAGGCGTGAACCTCACGTTAGTCGTATTCCTGCCAGTGGCCGGGGCGATCGTCCTCGTGCTTGCGGGGCTGTTCAGCCAAGGCGTGTCCGATCGCGCCATGCGGGACAACGCCCTGAAGGCCGGCGCCCTGATAGTGTCGTTGGTGACATTCGTCCTGTCGCTGGCGTACATCGGCGCGTCGCCCGACCCGGTATACCGAGCGTGGATTCCGTCCATTGGGTCCGTCTTCCACCTGCGCATGGACGGCATATCCATCTGGCTGTTCGTCCTCACGACGTTCCTGACGCCCATCTGCGTGCTCGCCTCGTGGCGCAACATCCGGTCTACGCCGTCCGGTTCGTTCTCGGCGTACGCGGACGACCCTGAAGCATCCGGTGAACGCGGCGTGGCGGGGTTCATGGTCGCGCTGCTAACGCTCGAGACGGCGATGCTCGGGACGTTCGTGGCGTACGACCTCGTCCTGTTCTTCGTCTTCTGGGAGATGATGCTGATCCCGATGTACCTCCTCATCGGGATATGGGGGAGCCCGGGCACGCGCTCGACGTTCCTGTTCGGCCGCGTGTCGGAGCGCATCTACGCGACGATGAAGTTCGTCCTGTACACGATGGCAGGCAGCGCACTGATGCTCGTCGGCATCCTCTACCTGCGGGCGGAGACAGGCTCGTTCGACTTGGCCGTCGTCACGGCGCACGCCGCAGAGGGATTCGACAAGCGCGCGCAGTATTGGCTGTTCTGGGCGTTCTTCGTTGCGTTCGCGATCAAGGTCCCGCTCTTTCCCTTCCACACGTGGCTACCCGACGCGCACACGCAGGCTCCGACGGCGGGGTCGATCATACTTGCGGGCGTGATGCTGAAGATGGGGACGTACGGGATTATCCGCTTCTGCATACCGCTATTCCCAGACGCGGCACTGTTCTACGCGCCGTTCGTCTCAGTCCTGGCGGTCATTGGCATCATCTACGGCGCACTCGTCGCGATGGTCCAGCCGGACATGAAACGCCTCGTTGCCTATTCCAGCGTCAGCCACCTTGGGTTCATCGTGTTGGGGCTGTTCTCCGGCACGAACGCGGGCGTGCAAGGCGCGGTCATCCAGATGGTCAGCCACGGCATTAGCACGGGCGCGCTGTTCATGCTCGTCGGGATGCTCTATGACCGGCGTCACACACGCCTGATCTCGGAATTCGGCGGCATCGCCAAGCGCATGCCAGCGTATGCGGCTGTGTTCCTGATCGTGACGTTTTCGTCGATCGGGCTGCCCGGCACGAACGGGTTCGTGGGCGAATTCCTGATCCTCCTCGGGACGTTCAGCACGCAGGGCCGCGCGGTCTACGCGGTGTTCGCAGCCCTCGGGGTCATCCTCGCCGCCGTGTACATGCTGTGGATGGTGCAACGCGTGTTCTTTGGGCCGATCAAGCACCGCGCCAATGAGAATCTCAACGACCTGACGCTCCGAGAGTTGGTCGTTGCCGTCCCGCTCGTAGTGGTTGTATTCTTGATAGGGGTTTTCCCGAAGTATTTCCTCGACCGGATGGACGCCGACCACGCCATCTCCGAGCTGCGTAAAGCAGGCAGCGCGAAGGAGATCGTCCGGGTGTCGCCTCAGGAAGGTGGCTCCGGCCACGGCTCCATTGAGGTACACACTCCGGCCGGAGGTCATTGATGCCGCTGTCCCGTTCGAGACGGATACGTCTCGCCGCCATTCTGCTGGCGGCTGTTTCGGTGCTCGCGCTTCCCTTGCTCGCCGACGCCCAGGATGACCACGGGGCCACTGCTGAGGCCGCGCATGGCGCTGACGCCGGCCACGGCGAGGAGGCCGACGGCGGCCACGGGGGGCCCGGCATCGGCGCGGATCTTTCCCTGCTGTGGGTGATCCCGTTCGTCGGGATTCTCCTCTCGATCGCGCTCGGGCCCATCATCAACCACCACTGGTGGGAGCATAACTACCCGAAGGCGTCGCTCGTGTGGGCGCTCGCGTTTGCGGTCCCGTTCTGCGTGATATTCGGGATGAAGGGCTCGCTGAGCGTCGCCACGCACGAGATCCTGCACATCTACCTCGTCGACTACATCCCGTTTATCATCCTGCTGGCCGGGCTGTTCGTCGCGGCTGGGGGGATCGTACTGCGCGGCACGCTTGTCGGTACGCCTGGGGTGAACGCGGGCTTCATCGCGGTTGGGTCCGTGCTCGCGTCCATCATCGGCACGACCGGCGCGTCGATGTTGCTGATCCGGCCGCTCCTGAGGGCCAACGCGCATCGGCAGCACCGCGTCCACATCGTGGTGATCTTCATCTTCCTCGTCAGCAACATCGGTGGGGCCCTGACGCCTTTGGGTGATCCGCCTCTATTCCTGGGCTTCCTACACGGCGTCCCGTTCCAGTGGACGCTCAGCCTTGCCCCTCAGATGGCAGTGGTGATCGTACTGGTCCTGCTGGTGTTCGTAGCGCTGGACAAGTGGTACCTAAGCCGCGAGGCGAACCCCGTGCCGGACGACACGGGCGACGCGCAGCCGTTGGCCGTGGCGGGGGCACACAACTTCCTCTTCCTGCTGGGCATCATGGGCGCGGTCTTGTTGAGTGGGCTTTGGCGGCCTGGCGACGTGACGGTCTTGGGCGTGCACGTGAGCGCCTCTAGCCTCGTACGCGACGGGCTGATCATCCTGATCACGATCGGGGCGTTCGCAGCGACGAAGCAGACCTTGCGAGATGAGAACGAGTTCGAGTGGGAGCCGATAAAGGAAGTGGGGATTCTGTTTGCGGGAATCTTCATGACGATCATCCCGGCGCTCGCGATCCTCAAGGCAGGCGAACAGGGCGCCTTGTCCCCGGTGATCCGGGCGGCGAACTCCGAGATCGCGTACATGTGGCTTGCCGGGATACTGTCCAGCTTCCTCGATAACGCGCCGACGTATCTGACGTTCTTCAACACGGCGCTGGGCAAGCTGCATCTCACTGAGGCGGTCGTCAGTGACTACCTGGCGAGCAGCCCGCTACCGTGGTTCAACTCCCCACCGGTGGATGCCGCTGTCGCCGCGGGCATACAGGCGAGGCATCCCGAGGTCGCGTCGATGTCGGTCGAGGCGCTGCAGGCGAGCCTTCAGCAGTTCGGTGGGTTCCTCAAGGCCATCTCGATGGGCGCCGTGTTCATGGGCGCGAACACGTACATCGGCAACGCTCCGAACTTCATGGTGCGGTCCATCGCGATACAGGACGGCGTAAAGATGCCGTCGTTCTTTGGCTTCATGGCCTGGTCCTGCGCGATCCTGATCCCGATCTTCGTTGTGGTGACGCTGTTGTTCTTGGTGCTGATATAGACGCGTTGAACGAGCCATCGTGGGCGCGCGTCGGCGTGAGACGTAGGCGAAGGGCCGCATACCAATGATCGCCGTCCTCGACTTCCAGTGGAACGCGCTCGCCGGGGCGATTGTCCTGCTTGCGACGCTCATCCTCTGCCTGTGCCTCGACATGGGCTCGCGGCGGCAGTGGAGCCTCGCCACAGGATGGGCGGCCCTGATCGGCGTCGTCGTGGCGCTCTTGGCGCTGCTGGGGACTACCGGTACGACGGCGTTGGCGTTCGGCGCGAGGGTGAATGGCGTCGCGACGAGTATCTTCCTGGTTGACCGGTACACGCGGTCGCTCGGGGCGATCTGCCTGCTCGCCACCGCGCTCTGCATCCTGCTTTCCATCGGCTACCTCGACCGGCA
>Ga0066627_1001511_pt1 | contig 13679 bp, 1 predicted proteins | sample SaaInl4_135m_RNA_FD_62653 | JGI IMG/M metagenome (GOLD analysis project Ga0066627, IMG submission 62653) | Marine microbial communities from expanding oxygen minimum zones in the Saanich Inlet - SI054_135m_RNA (Metagenome Metatranscriptome) | ecosystem: Environmental > Aquatic > Marine >...
TGCTGCTACTTCTTTTTGTTGGTCTCAATCGAGTCGAGAACACACCAGAAAATAAATTATAAATATTCAAAAAAAGATTTTTTTTTTTTTGTTTTTTTGTTTTGTTTGTTTATCGAGAGAACAACAACCTTTGATTAAAAGAAATCTTCTTTTAACTCTTACTGCACAACAATGCAACACCACGGAGAACCCAGTAGGATGATTCATACTCACTCGGCAAGTCTACATTGAAAATATATTCTAAATCAGTCCTATTTGGTTTCTTATATACTGGGCATGGATATCTGCGAGAAGATTTCTTCTCTCTCTGATCTTTCTGAACCGCAGATACGTGGAGCACAGGCAAATCTGAGTGAAGCTTCTTTGGCGCAGAGTTTATCAACAAACTTTTCTTTATATCCCAACTTGCACCATCGATGAACAATCCATGAATGTAAACACCTTCATTAGGTCCATCGCGTACTTCTTCTTTTTCCATTTGGGTGACAGTCGTTTTCACGAGCACATCATCCAGTGCCCAATCGTTGTGAGCCCTAGTGATTTCTTGTCGCACACTGGTAAGAAAACCTTGAGGATTATAGAATCCAGTCAACCAGTAACTCTTTGGTCGCGAGCCAGTTACCCACTTGAAGAGTTGAGAGTTTCTTTCTATGAATTCGGTGAACCATAGACCAAAGTTAGGTGCTTTCCATGATATCTTAACCCAGGAATCTGGAACAAGCGCATCATATAGTGCATTCATGGCTTGTCGTAGTTGTGAGCTCATAATTATAATACCCCCAATGGCCAAACCTAGATCTTCCAATGTTTTCCTTGCAAGTGTGATCAATTTCTGGAATCTATCAATTTCCTGTTTCAAGAAAATAGTCAATGGTTTCAATTTTCCAAGTCGTTTGAGATTGGTGTCAACTTCATCCATATTGAAGTCTGGCGGTATTTTTTCGAGTACATCTCTGGAGATTTTCAGAACTGCGTCCTCTCTGGTTTCTCCTCCTCCTCCGCCAGAGTCCTTAGGTTGGATACTCAACATTGTGAACAGTGCCCTCGATGATTGACCACTTCGATAGGTGATATCTGCATTTGGGTGCAATCCAAACACTTCTGGGTTGTCAACCATAGGTAATTCTTTAATATAGTCTCTACAATGCTGCAGGGTCTCGCTATTAGGGATTACGTATTCACCATGGAACGAAAAATCTGGCTTGATAACCTGTTGGCCAAGCCATTTTTTGCCGTATGTATTGAAAAGTCTTCGATCGAAATCGTCTGTGATTTTACCACCGTATTGAACATCGCAAATCATATAAATGACAGTCTCCCAGTTGATAGGTGGACCGCGCTTAGTATCATCTCCAATGGCTCCAAAGTGGTTGTTCAAGAACACGTAACATGCCTTTAAATCACTTTGATTGTATTCGTACGGTATATTCCAACCCAATGCACCGAATTTTCTCCTTTCTTGAACAATGGTATGCAAGAAACATATTGTATAAATAAGTGATCTCCATTCTGGGCGCCTACTTTGCTCCAACATATCTTGGGTAACCCATTGATATGATCGATTCAAACCAGCCTTGATTCCTTGCGGAGGTTCATTTGTTAGCTTGATAGCCATTTGCAGTAGACCGATTGGGAATCGATCAATTGGTTCTGAAGTGATCCACAATCTGAAATCTTTGTGTATATCTTCCGTCTGAATGATCATTTCTTCAACTTTTTCTAAGAATTTAAGTCCAAGATGGCAATTTTGCAGCATAACCCAGCTACCGGTTTCGAATCCGTTGACCAGGAGTCCAGTTGCCGCTTCTTCTTGCCCTTGACCCATACTAATTCTAGCACATTCAGTCTTCATGCGTTTCGCTAGCACTACAATATCCGAGGATGGATCTGAACCAGCACTCAGTAGACAAATCAAAGGTCTTCGATTGTAACTCTCACCGTGAGTCTCAACAAAGTCCAATAGGACAGGTTCCGTGAATCTCTTGCCCAATGCGCCAGCGATGAATTGACTTGATGCAAGCATTGTTCTGTCTTCACGCAGTGCTCGAATTAAGTTCAATCTATCAAACGGCTCCAATTTATCATCAATATCCGGAATTTTTTCATTTTCTGGAGCTTCTTGATCGTAGAAGTGCTTCCACAGCTTTTCGTTCCTTTGAATTAGAACTGGCAGGTTTTTAAATTTTTCCACAGTTTGAGACAAATTAATGACGTTCAACCAAGTGTTGTTTGGAAGCCATTCAAATGGTTTGCTCGTGACTGTTTTGATATCCAGAGCAGCGCCACCTTTAAGGAGGGATCTGAAGCTGGCATTTTCAATTTTGCCTGCTCTCATTTGAATTTTACATGCGAGCAGTATTACGTACAGCAAACGATGATTTTCAAATAAGCCTCTGGAAACGTATCTGAACATTGAGTATGTCAAATATGAAATAATGTTTCGTATAGTTTTTGCGGCTGTTTCTGCCGGTTTCGCTTTATCAAGACCGTCATCAAACAATTCCAAAAACTGCGTGAGGGACGTTTGGTACATGGGATTAACGAGCGACATCTCTACTATTAGGAAATATATTACTGAACCCCGGACGGCAACTGGAATATATTCATAACGAGCGGCATTAATCTCTTTTCCAGTTTCCTTGGCCAGATCCAGCTTCTCCATAACTTCTGTTGAAGTCAGTTTTGTAGTTGCCAGAACTGCGATTAAATCTTCATTATCCAGCAAGTTACCTTGGGAGGTAGCTAGCTCTTGCAAGAGAGTATCTTCGAGTTCTTGCATTTTCTTTTCATTAGCGTTGACTTCTCTGAGCAGAGTTTCCCTCTGTTCTTCGAGTTCAGGTTTCTTTTTGTTAATAACACGACCCAGTAATTGTTGTTCCAAACCAGAAATGGTAACGGCGAAATCAATTACTGTCGTTTTGGCGAACAGTTCAGGGGTGAATTGTGGATTGGAGAGTTTAGTAGTGATGAACAGTTTAAAATCAAAGTTGTAATCAATAGCCTTGTCTTGTATAACTACTTGATACAAAGATCTGCCAGATTTTACGATTTGTCGTTCCAAAATAGGGTCGAGTACTGGATCTAACTCTTCTCCAACATTTTCAATAATCATTGGGAACCCGAATGCGATCGAAGTTTCGAAAGTGACTCTGAATTTTTTATCCGTTAAAGAGCACACTTTCAGTTTTTCAGGATCGGATTTGTTCTTCAACCACTGCAATCCCTGACCCTGTGGATCGACCAAGAGTGGGGTTTTGGATGATCTGGTCACCATGATACCATTTTGTATTGAATGCGAATCAGTAGGCAGTCCCTGGATATTCCACTCGCCTACAGTGGACGCGTCTACCAAGAAGGCAGCGACGTCAAAAGACTCACCTTCCTCTGGTGGAGTCACAGGAATATCGCGCCTCATACAATCCTCAAAGAAGTGTTTGGTTTGCAATATATCTCTGAATTCGCTGTTAAATGGTCCACAGTATGCAATAAAAGCGCAGGCAATTGCAACATCTCCCGTAAGTCGAGCAATTTTAATTTTGAATCCTTCTGACTGTCGAATCCAGCGATCGCGTTCACCGCCCAACGCTGTAATCAATCCGTTAGCTGCTTCCATTCGCTTCCTTGTGCGGATAGCATCATCTTCCAAGTCTTGTTTGGTTTGCAGCGCGGAATCCAACTCGGCCTGAATTGTAGCTAAATCGCTTTCGACTTGCGCCAACTGTTGCTCTTTAGCAGACAACTTCGAATTTGCGATTCTCAATTTAGCCTCCGCTTCAGCCAAAGCGTCCATTTTCGGTGCCACATCTTTGGCAACAACGTGATATGTTACCATGGCTTTTACCCAGATACACAATCCTCTTACGGCACCACTGACTTTAGCAGCAGCCTCTTTTGTAAATTTAGGTATTCTAATATAGGGTTCCAGCAGTTCGACAGTTTCCTCATTGATGGCGTCTCTGTCGAAATTTTGGAGTTCCGATAGGAATTTAGTATTATTCATCATCTTTAGAGAATTCTTGTAAGAATCCGTTGGCCATAGTTCTCCCTTTACATCCATGAGACCAGGGTTTTTAATCATAGGGAATGATCGCAAAATTAATACACCATCGAATATGGTTTTAATAAGTTGCGGCGGAGTCTTCAGAGCTTTCAGCTGGGTAATATCTGCAGCCTTGATGGACTTCAGTGCAGCCTCAGCTTCTAACAACGCAGGTTGCGCTTTGGCCAAATCTTGCTCAGCACTTTCCTTTACCTTGGCGATCTTTTCTGCCTCTTTACTTAAGACGTCTTTTACACCCTGAACTTCGTCCCTCTTTTGATTCGCACCAACAGTTTTCACCTTGATATTCTCCAGCAGTTTATCAGTTTGCTCTGATTGGGTCGCTAAAGTGATCTCCTTTTCTGCCAGATTAATCTTCATTTGCTTCACATCTTCCTCAGCCTGTCTCAGTTTGGAGAGACCGGCATTAACTTTGGAAGCCAGCGCATTAACATCAGCATATTTCACTTTGTAAACATCCATATAATTCTCAATAAAACTGAGGAATGATTTAGGCGTTGTATACACAGCTTTTCGGAATTTTTGGAAGTAATCGTCAGCCACTTCAGTCATGCATCTGTGCACACTGGCCATATGGTTGATGAGCTGCTTCTTGGTGTCGTCTGTGCAATCGATTGCATAATCCGCCAAAAATTTCGTGGCTACATCCACCAATGCCTCTCTAGGCCATGGAAAGAACCAATCAATCGTACAACCAGAAATTAATCCTGGGAATTTTCTGGCGCGCACTCTAAACTTCTCCCCTACAGGTGAAAAGCATAGCACAATGTGCAAATTATCCCGCACTCTATTGATAAAGAATCTGTACAAATTATCCCATGTATCGTTTTTGCCAATAGTTTTCGGTTTTTCCTTCTTTGCAATTGGTCGAATTTCGTTAACAATTTGATCCAGTTCATCTTGCAAAAACAGTCCAGCTACTTCACCACTACTCAGTATATTGTTTATATACTCCAAAAATTCTTCCTGCTTTATATCATTATCAGTAAATATGAAAGTCAATGGATTTTTGAATGCAGCAGCTTTGTAGAGTTCTTTCAGATCTTCAAACAAGTTGGTTGTATTGTAGGTTTTTGTCAGTGTTACTTGGAAGGTATCGAATCCAGCGATATGGGAAGCAAGTTTGGTTAAAGATTGTTTTCCGCTACCACCAACACCTACTAGCAATGCATTACCTCTTGGCATTCGTATGATACGCGATATTCTAACCAGATGCTTCAACGCAGCTTCGAAGAGGACTAATTCCTTAAAGGCGTCTGTGGCAAATTCATCGTATATTCGCTTTCTCAAAAATTGAATATCCTTGACAGGTTCATATATTTTCGGTGCATCTTCAATGATTTCGTCGGTTTCCTTGTCCAGAATTGGGTCTCTGAGAAAGTCTACGAAATACATTGGTTTTTCAACTTTTGGCGCCAAAGAAGGATCAGCTTTTTCCTCAATAATCTCAGTTATCTTTTCGTCGAACCAGATTGTATCATTTACTTCTGTCAATCTATCGCAAAATACTCTTGTGCACTCGTGTTTCCATAGTCCGAGAAGGATATGGGGACTCTTAACAACTTCTTGAGGTGACAGCATAATACCTTGGGTAATTCTAGACAGATCACGCAAATTAAATACGTAGTGGAATTTACTTGGGGTTGGCAGCATTTTAGCACCAATGTCTTGCCACAATTTGATAGTCATGTCAGTTAATTGATAAGCAACTGCCAAAATATCATCCGCGAACTGCGAATTCTCATTGTAGCGACCTCTAATTACACTACCGTAAATCTTGTCAATGGCTTTCGGTTTTGGCAGAGTAATATTGAATATTGTAAAGTGTCTTTTTAATCTTGGAGGAATATCATTCTTTCCGCCGCCAGGATGGGACATGGCAGCCAAAATCTGCACATCTTCAATGTTGTACCAATCACCAATCTTTTCCAAAGAGTAGAATCCTCTGTCTTCGATGAGTTGACGAACTAATTCACACGTTTCTTGATCTCCCCATTCGTTAATTTCTGGCATACTAACATCGTCAATGAACATAAACATTTTCTTTCCACCTTTTGGACCGTAGGTATGACCGAGTCGTTTTTCCACAGATTTTTCGACATTGTTTTGGAAAATTTGTGGCGTTGTGATGGAAGAGAAATTCAACTTTTTGTAGGCGTATCTTTGAGTATCCTGGTGATGGATGAAATGTTCCACAGTTACCGTCTTTGCAGTACCAGTACCTCCGATGAATAAAACTGCCCTGTTTTTACTTGCCAAGTGGGAAAGCAAAAATTCACTTCTAACGGAATCTGCTGTAGGTACGTAGAGAGTTGAAAAGTCTAAATCTGTATCACCCGGATACTCCCATTCTGGAACGATTTCGCCCCAGTCGTCATATTCCAAAGTTTGCGAATCGACAAACGAGTCAAACATCAATTGACCCTCTTTATTGTTGCATAGATTTTTAGATCTTGTGCGCATGAATTTGTCAAATTTGATTCTGTCTGTATCTTCCAGCACTCCACCAATTGACCATGTCATTGCAAACCAAAATAGCTTTTCGACTTGATTCGGTTGTAAAGCACCCATACTTAGTTCATGGGCATCATCCAACACTGAAGCGAGCAAATCAAAGCATGTAATTACAGGATTAATCTTGCAGACATCCATCTTGGATTCGCAATCTCTTTTGATGAAATCCAAGCATGCATCAACATTCTCTTCGAATAATTTGATTATGACTGGAACTTCCTCCGATTCGCAGGACGAATTGTTCTTTAGTTTGGCGTTAATAACAGGGAGCCAGCCCAATGAATTCTCACTCATATAAATCTGACCAGCTCGCGATACTGTAGCGGGGGACGCATTGTTCAAATCTTGCGCCTCGAAGCACATCTTGACCGTGTTTTGCATTGCCAAACGTGCTCCATCGGCTAGTGTCAACAATTTGTTATCATCAAGGACAGTGTTCAAATTTTCAATCCAAATAGAATCAACCGGTCCATCACAGATAATCCAGACGTAGGTGCCCTTTTTGAACAAATTCTCGTTGGATCTTCTCCACAGTTTGGCGAAAATTCCATCAGTCCAATCGTTGGAAATTGGATCTAATTTACCAAACATTTGGGGTGCTGTGATAGCTTTCGGATTCATCTTCAGAATCTTATGTGTGCCCTGGCACTTGTCCATTGCAGAGTTCAGTACTTCGTAGCACATGGATTTTCCACCGCCTGATGGTCCCAAAACCATAATTCCGTGTCTTACAAGCATAGTTTCATAGAGTTGAATAATCTTATCCTTCCATGAATCATGATCAACCAACCCACGTTCAGAAATGACGTCTTTAATTGCGTCTTCTACGTCAGGGAAGGATTGCTTCTCTGCGCCCTTTAATCCTGGGAACAAATCATTGATTAAACTCAAGAATAGTTTCGTATCCTCGAAAACAAGTTTTGACATGTTCATATCACGAAGAGTTCTCATCATTAGGTACTCTTCACTCTTGGATGGATTCTGTCTTTTGGTTGCACCAGCAGTTCTTAGAACGGAAAGAATATTTCTCAAACCGAAATCGTAATGCGGTTGCTTGGATAATTGTTGCTCGCAAAGCGCATACAATACTGCGAATTTCTTCGATAGCACTTGATCCTGTTGGAAACCGCAAGCCCTTAGTTTGACTTTAATGATAATCTGCCTGTCTGGCACCATCATAGTCACACCTCTGAATAGAACTTTCAAATTTTCAGGTAGTTCTTGACGACCTTGATACCCTGGATTCATAGTGATAAACATTGCGGTTGTTGGAATTAAGAAGCATTTTTGGCCATCAGTGAAAATGAATTCCTTCTTTCTTTCCTTCATTGCCTGCAATACACATGCAATTTGTTGCGCAACGACTGACAATACTTCCAATAGAATTCGATTAAATTCATCAAAGCAACCCCAAGCACCACTTTGAGCTAGACCTTTGTAGATCTTACCCATAGCTCTGTAATCCATCTGATCTGAACAGTTGAAAACAACAATGTATTTTCCTAGCGTTCTGGCGAGATCTTTGACAGTCTCTGTTTTACCAGTACCAGCTGGACCGGCAGGAGCACCACCCAACTTCATTCCTAGGGCCTGCGCCAATGTGATGTAACATCTATCTGTTAGCGGCGTAATAACCAGTCTTTCTTTAACGCCTAGGTACTCGTTGCAGTATTCAAAGTCAATGTCGCAAATCTTAACTTCGCAAGTATCAACGTCATTGTTAAAGTAGAAACGTGCTTGCTTTTGCCAATCAAAACTGCTGATATCTTTGACTTTTTTCCTTGCCATTTCGTCAAACACATCCTTCTGATGCACTTGAATTGTGATGAGAGTCTCGATTTTTCTTCTGTCGATCTTTGACAACTTGTCATTGGTTGTTAACTCGGATAACTGCACCAATAGCGCATTGTTTTTCTTTTTACACTCTGTGAGCGCTTTCTTGTCGGTTTTGGCGTAACGCAAAATTGCAGTTTCACAGTCTTCCGTCCACAAGAATTGGATACCCAACAAAGTGACTTGGGCTGGATAATTCTTGATGAAATCTTCGACTTTGCTCGAATCCATTCCTTTCACTTCGCGTGAAGCTTTTCTGACAACATCTTTCACAGAGGCCTGCATAATAGCTTCCATGCTGCCTAACCAATCTTCAACATTTCCAGCACAAACTACTGGTTCTCTGAATTTCAGTTTCTTGCCTCCACCACTGATCATTGTGGTGATTTGAGGTTTCTGTTTTTTCTTGGCTTTCCTATTTTCTGGTGCGAATTCAACCTTAGCAATCGAATCGAAAATTTGAGACAAGTGCTCTTGAATTGAGTGCGGATCGGACGATTGTGACAGAATTTCCAACAGTGAAGGATCGGATACGAAATAGAATCTTGGGAACAGATTTCTTTTTGTTTCCAGATAGCCGGATAATTGCTTCTGGCATTGCTCTAATTGTTCTTTCAAGTAAGGAAACGTGAGCATATCGTTTTCGTAGCAAAATTCGATAACATTTCTAACTTCATTGGCTTTGTTCATGATTTTAACCCAATTTTTGTCGATGCTTACGAACCGTTTGGCTTCAGCAGGTAGTTGCTTGGCGATATCACCACTGGTAAATACAGCTTCCAGATAACTCCACATAGCTTGTACGCCCAGCCATTGCTCAATATTATCTCCAACTTGGGTTAGCGTGGCTAGCCAGCCTTTGACTTGATCTCTGAATGGGGTCAAATATCTGGAACTCATCATGGATCCCAGTGTCATTTGAGAATCTTCAATCTTCTCAATGATATCTTGGGTCTCTTGGCCCTTCAACATTAGGAATCCTCTGTGCTTGAATTCAGCAAACACCAATTGTTCATCCTTCCAATCAGCCTCAATAACGATAATCTTGTTTTCAATTTCTTCCTCTTTTACTGCACCAATGCAAATGTCCTCAACATCTTCACCGTACTGGAGCAAATCAACTTCCAAAATGTGTTTCAGTTTGAAAGCGTCTTCTTCCAATTTAAATGGTTTGCCTGCCATATCCTGAATGGCATCCCAATGTCTATCGCGCATAGCATTGTTTTTCAACTGCTCAAGGAGTGGTTTCAAATCCAAAAAGTCTTCGATTTTCTTGCGTAGTTCTTTATACGCCTGCCAATGTCGCAACTTTTTCGGCAACTTTTTACACTGCGCTTCAAGGATGGACACATCTTCTGCAATCGAATCAAAATCTAAATCTTTCCATAAAATTTCACCGTAGCCGGAAATTTTGTTGAGAACATTCAAGTAGAGATCGTACAGTCTTTGGAGCAATTGAAGTTTTGTATCAATATCTTCTAGCTCAGGGTACTCATTAACTTCCAATCCGAACAGTTTTTCTCCTTCACTATAGGTTTTGTATTTACGATCGCGCTCTTCAAAGAGTCTTTGGAATTTCTTTAATCGCTCCATAGCCTCGTGTGGACTAATTCCTTCCTGAGACGGGCCTTTAATAGAGAATTCATGACTAAACTGAGCAACATCATGTTTGAATCGCTCCACACTATCAATAAGCTCAGTTCTGAATCCCCCTTGCAACTGACTGATTTGGTCACTCTTTTGCAGTGACAACTCGCGCAGTTTATTATATTTGTAACGCAAATCAAATACAGCGTCAGTTTCTTCCTGAGGTATATCCACATTGTATCTTGCGAGCAATGCATACTTCTCTTCAATTTCACTAAAGTTGAGGTCGATTTCGGTTTCATTGTCTCGAATTCCTTTGAGAACATTCATTACGTATCCCAGATTTTGTAAATCATCAATTTCCGTCAACATTGCCTTGTGGGACACATCCAAATCGGAAATAATCTTGTACAATTTATCTTTCGTTCGTTCATGCATATTGGTAGCATAATAATCCTTCCAAGATTTAGCCTGAGCTTGCAACTCAAGTTTCAATTCTTGCGTTTCCAGAGATAGAGATCCAATGTTGTAGGAATCTGTGATTTTAGTAATGGTCTCTTCTATAGATCTAAATCGTTTCAATTCACTGTCGAATTCATACAGCGTCGGACCAGAGTTCATAAATTTATTGTAAGATTCCTCCTTATTGTCTTTCCACAAATAGTCGAATCGGTAAAAACTACGCAGGTATTCATATACTTGCTGTTTTAGTCCGTGCATACCACCAGTCAATAAAAGTACTACTTTTACAATTCCTTTGTCGCAAGCAACGCGGTCGTAAAAAGAACCACTTTGATCGTCAGTGTATTTCCAAACGCTCATGTTGTGCGAAAATTCCAATACTGCAATAGCGGCTTTGTTAATTGCTTTTTGTACATCATCCAGTTTTGGATTTAGTGACACTTCTGGAATTGTTAAAAGCACGTTCACTTTGAAGAAGGGTTTTCGTTTATTGTCCACATTTAAGAAGCCAGAACTGCGCGAACCAATTCTCTTTTTCACTGAGTTTAAGGATTTAATGGTGGTGTGAAGTATTGCCTGTAAAGTTCTTTTATTATAGTATTCCAATAGTTGTTGAACTGCTAGGGTGGGGTATGGATCTGTATCCTTGGGAACCAGAATATTTATCATGTCTTCTACTGCTTTTTCAACTTCTTGATTCTTGATGTTGAGCATGTGTGACTTCGCTTTGATGTGTCTGTGTTGGATTTCTACAAATTCAAAGAGAGAAAAGGATTGATCTGGTGGGATGTTTACAAGGAGTGTTTTTCCAATCGCATTCAAATTCAAGTCGATTCTGTTCTCCACAATATCTTGTACTTTAATGACACAAGATTCTAGTTGTTTCAAGGCTTGTGAAACTCTAGCAATATAGTTTTCAATGTTCATTGACGACCACGTGAGGATTAAAAGACCTGGTTTAATCTTTTGCTCCAAACTGAGAATCATTGGCTTCATCAATTCTTCGGTAACTGGAATTATCATTCCTTTAATTCTTTCCACTTCATTCACGATGAAGGTTAAATCATTAAAGTACTTTTTAAATTTCTGCTCTTGCTGAAGCACAGCAATGGCTGACGTTGGAACATCAATTCCCATTCTAAGCAACCATTTGGTTTCACGAATGAGTTGCAGTATTTGTCTATCATAGTTTACATACAGCTTTTGCTCGTGTTTTATCAACAATGTTGCATTTAATCCAGCTTTTGCTTTTTCAATGCTATTCATCCAAGCATTCAGATACAGCGCTTCGTACCCGCATAGAGCTTGGGCAACTTTGTTGTAGGTCTTTATAATTTTCTTGGATTCTTTTCCATTCATAACGGCTTCAATTTGCAGAAAGTTTTTCATAGGTTCTTGGATTTTCTGCAATAGCTGGCGGCACCAGTTTACGTTTCCAGCAACGGGTGGGCAATTTCTGATTAGAGGCGGATATTTTTTGTGGCGTTCATAATTGGTCTTGTGTTTTTCATACAATTTCTTGATATTTTCCAATTGTAGACCGTAGTTGTGGAAAATAACAGTATATTTCGATTTGAGTTCCTTTTTCAACGTCTTTCTAGTTAGCAAGGATTGGAACTTCTTCAGCAATAACAGAGCATTTTCTGTGCTTGATATGCTCTCAAAACTGGAATTAATGAATACTTGTAGTTTTTGTTCCAATTCTTCAATCTCTTCGTTAAATCTTTTGGCGTCTGTATCAAAACCAGGGTGTGCAGAGTCCAATACGTCCGACGATGCAGCAGCTTCTAAATTCTTTACGATTTGATTGAATTGATCAGAAATTCCTTGCATTCCGTCAATGTTGTGCTGTGTTAATGTGGTAAACTGTTGAATAGTGGTGAAGACTTCAATCAATTTTTGAACACGTCCACAAAACAATTCAAAGTCGCCGAAAATTTGCAGTTCATTAAAATCGAATTGCTTGCCATTTGGTTGTTGAGCAAGTTTATCTCTCGCAGCTTTGTACTGCGTCTGATAAGCAACATTTAACCGTAGCACATCTTCTAAATTTTTGAGTAGGCTATTTATATCTTGTTTCCAGATGTAACCGTCTCTTTCGATGGTATCTTTACAGTTTTTAATCATTTGATTTGTTATTTTAACAAAGAGAGTTGTCATCCTTTCGCTGGTGTTGTAGTACCTGGAGATTGTGTGAATCATCTGCACATTATTGATCAAACCAGGCAGAGCGTCTACGATGTCAGAAGGAGTGCCAGAGTATAGTGGTTCCGTGAACTGCACAAGGGAGGATAAATATTTTACATTGTCTTTTGCTTCGTTGCTTGTATCAGTTAAATCGATATCAATGGTTCTCATTTTTTTGAAGGTGGTTGACTTGGTTACGAGGGCGCCCAAGACTCCAAATACCATTTTGCATTCTTTGTTGTTCAGTTGTTCGATAATTCCAGAGAATCTGTTGGCTCTTCGCTTCCAATACTCCAACTCAGAATTAGGCCCTTCTTTTTTTTCTTTCGCTTTGTTATGAACTTTAAGCTCTTGCGCTATGATCTTGCACCACTCACTCATAATGCCTTCATAATATTTGAGGAGGGCAATATCCTTAGAAGCTTCCTTGTAGGATGTGGGGCTGTTCTCAACCATTTTGTCTTTCGTTGGGATTGGAAGTATAACAGAGGATGGGGATTGCACGTAGTCATTCAGTGCGCTGGAAAATTTGGTTACACGATAGACAAAATCTCTTTTCTGTTTCGCAGTATTTTTTCCGTAGTTGATTCCACCATCATTAAAGACTGGGATGTATACATTGTTTATGAGGTTTTCCAACGATTTGAAAGCTTGCTCGTTGAGCACGGAAGATGTGATTTCTTCAGTGAGATCTTTGTCTTTGTTAGCGATGGCTTTGCCGTTTGGTTTGCGCGAGAAAAAGATGTACGATCCTTTTGTGTATGCTTCGCCTTCTGTACTAACGCACAATTTATCTGAGGAGTCCACGTAGAATACGAGATGTGTGCTACCAGTACCAGCAAGAAATCCATCGACTATGTCTGTCGCACCAATTACGGTTTGGATATCCACTAGTTTCCTGGTGGTGAAGCACTGCTGCACTTTCTGAGCAATGAAGTCATGACGTCCATCGCTCATCTTTGTATGTGTTTAAATGTTGTTGGGGGATCTGTATTAATAACAGTATATATATATATATATATATATATTTATTTTT
>Ga0066627_1009724_pt1 | contig 13600 bp, 1 predicted proteins | sample SaaInl4_135m_RNA_FD_62653 | JGI IMG/M metagenome (GOLD analysis project Ga0066627, IMG submission 62653) | Marine microbial communities from expanding oxygen minimum zones in the Saanich Inlet - SI054_135m_RNA (Metagenome Metatranscriptome) | ecosystem: Environmental > Aquatic > Marine >...
AAGCAAACTCACGATTGCACCCAGCTTTACCTTCCCTGCAACACCGATTTTATAAGAGTTTTTCTAATTGTAAGTATCCAAAATGGCTTATGGAAATGTAGGAAATCGAGGAAGGATTCACAAGAAACCTCGGAAAAAGAAAATGATTCCATATAGCTACAATATTGACTTGTATGTATTCATCAACAAAAAACTAAATCTACAAGCTCTATTTGCTGGTGTTCAAATTGGTTCAAAAGCCAAAACTGAACTGGTTCCGTTCATTCAACTCACTCCCACTGTTTGGTACGTTCGATACAATCTGGAATGTCAACCTGGCTTTGCTTATGTTACATTGAAAGCAACCACACTTTCAAATGATCGAATCAGCCACCCTTACAAACATCGCATTGATTTGGAGAAACCACAGAACCACAGCAGTGCTACAGATATTACTTTCTGCATTCCATTCAAATCATCTTGGACAAAATATTATTATTTCGAAAATCCAGTCTCGCAACTGTTGTACGCTGCATATTTAAGAAATTTTGATTTAAGCGCAGATAAAAGTAATATATCTGAAAGATTCACACTATATTGCGAAGAATTCGGAGAGATAATCAATAATATCAATTGTTATCGCGCGAAATGGGCGGGCCCTTCTCAATACATTAGAGCCGTTATAAAATTGTTCCTTAAAGATGACCACACTGCTTATTCCAAGTTTGCATTCATTGGAGTTGTTCTGAAATTCCTCACTTCATCCTCTGAGCAACAGAAAAATGTCAGCATTCTCTTGAATGGCATTGATTTATTTGACCTAATGACCATTTTGGAAAACATTGGCCGACAAAACCGTGATTGTCTGTATACTCTTTTCAAAGATGGTTTCATTTATCTAGATAGCAAAACCATTGTGAAATTTCTTCCAATTAGTTTACAAATGTTTGATTCTCAACGATATCCCCAACTTCAAAGGCGATGCAGTAGTTATTCCGTTCAATTTTCGACATGCCTCCAGGCTATTTTCGATTATGCAACAAAAAATCCACAGGCTAGATTTCCAAGCCTAATTAACCTCCAAAAAGGGAAACAAAAAACATTTTGGAATTTTGTTCTTCGAATTTTGAACAATGACAATTACCAGCTCGAGAAATTTATGGGTCAAGTGCTCAGTAACAATGAATCGATTGAAATTACACAATTAAAAAAGTTTTTCATATCCTCTTGGTGCAAAGTGCAACCAATCCATCCAGATTTACCTTTGCTGTGCTTAGAAAAAGAATTTGTTACCAAAATTGATGCAACTTTCCTCAAATTATGCAGGTTTTATCACAATAACAGTTTGAAAAAGACAATCAAATTGTGGACTGAAATAGCCATATTAGTAAACTCAGACTCCTACTTTGAATCAGAATTGAAAACATTACCATTGTTTAATAGTTCAAAACTAGTGGATGAAGTAATGTACTATGTTGATACTCCCTTGCTGGTGGTAAATGCTGAATCGTTTCAAAAATGTATCAAGGATTGTGTGATCCACCAATTGAGCTTAGATATGGACCTACTCAACAGCAAGGCAGTCATATCAAAATTGCCTAAAAATTGGCAGACAGCTGCTTGGATTAAAATTCTTAAGAGGAAACCTAGTGCCAAAAATTCCATGCTTTTGCCGAAAAATACAGGAGTAGTCCTTCAAAAAATGAAATCGTGGTACAATTCCCCCCATTTTAAGCCAAAGAAAAAGTTTTACACAAGAAATGGATATTTTGCATTGATCAATCCAAAAGAGTACAAAACGACTCAAAGTCCCATTGGAGGTGATATAGCTATATTTATTAAGAAATTTGATCAAATTGATGATATACGAGAGAAAATGATAAACAATTCCTGGTGCTATGATGAAATGGTAGATGTTTTTAAAAGCGAATCACTTTTCAAGTTCTTCATACCGGAGGAGAAACTTTGGGGAAATGTGAACCAGTACGTTGAAAAAATAAGACATAGTATTCAAATGTACAGCACGTTTAAGAACGTGTACACTGCTGGGTTAATTTCTGTTGGAAAAATAGACCAAGAAATTAAGAAATTTCATGAAACCGAAGTGAAAGTAATATTCGGAGAATCAGAGGATATTTTGCCGATTGACCAATTAGTTTGGTTAGAGAAGTTGCATATGTCGAAATGCTTCCGCAATAATTATTGGATTCCTGCATTGGAGCAGTTGAAACAGAATAATGTTGTTACCTTTGACAATATCACTAAAGCCATTGATTCATGCTCACAATCATGGAAAGATATTTACCACAAAGCTATAACACTGTCAATTTCATACAAAGAATTGGGCAGCTTGTTTGTTGGCGATTCACAACGAAGAACGGAATTTGACTTTATGTCCATCCAAATTGTACCGGAAAAGGTGACAACAAATCGAATTGCATTAATGAAACAGAAATTTGACCTGTACTGTATGTTGGATGGATTTAAGAAGTACTTTCCGTCAATTATTACTTTTCTGCAAGGGTTTGATATGCACAAAAAGGATGCTGCGACATTTCAGAGTTTGAAACAATTTGAAAGCAATGTGCGAACAAATTGGGATACTTTTACACTTGATATTCCCATACCTAATGGTCTTAAATCCATGCTGTTAAATCTCAAAAGTACAACACTCCAATTCATTAACGATTTGATTGGTACAGACGATAAAATCCTGGCATTTATCCGCGATGTGGAAATCAACCGGCAACTCCAAAACTATATTGCACTTGGTTCTTTGAAACACATTCGCAAACTGGCTGTTATACATGAAAATATTCTCGCACTTCAGGCAAGAATGGCCACTTATTTGTATAAGAACAAAAGTAGCACGATTGAAGCTTTTCTTAGAGTAGTTCAGGATGATGAATTAAAATTTGCAAAAATACACGATGTTGACTTTGGATTTGTGCATTCAACTTTGGTAGAATTGATAAAGGCAATTAAAGACAAACAAAAATCGCCGGAAGAGGATGCTACTGAAAAAGTAAATTCGATTATGCGCCATGGTCAAGTTATTTTCAAGAACCACACGACCGTTATTAAGTACAACAACATTGTAATTGGAATGGAAGATATTTTAGAATTGTACAACAGTTTGGTTGATATCGCCCCTACAAATGATGCGCAAAATATGAACAATTATGCCACGGTGGCAAACTTCAGAAACTTTGTTGAGAATTTGCAAGAATTATCCGTTCAGTATAATAACTACTTTAATGTGAATTATCCATATACATTTAATGTGCCACTTACAATTACAAATGATAATGCAATATCTACTGCTGTTCAAAAATTGTCCAATGACATCAAAAGAAACATAAGAAACTGGAACGCCATGTTCCTGGAGGTCTCGGAAAAGAATTTGTTCTCAAACTACTTTTCAAATTCAGAATTAATGAAGCTGATTTACTATTTCATTGGATATTATAACTTAGTAGAATATAGGAGGGGTGAGGCTGCTAATTTGCAAACCCTCAATTACGTTCATGCGTTACTATTTTCTATCTTCTCCAATCCAGCAGACATTATTTCTGATCTTTCTAAAATTGATGCAACGCGTGCTTCCACTGAAAAATATCCTGAATTTCATAATCGACTTATTCAAAAAATCAGATTCTTCATTCTGGATATGGAAGATGTGCTGAAACGGCACAAATGCAAAAGCGTTGTTGGTGTGAAAATTGACAAAAAGATGTTTAAAAAACTAGTGCTTCAGGCAAAGAGACCAATATACTTTGTACAAGAAAACAGTGAGAATAATTGCCTGCGGGTACTTTTATCACTGTTTTTTGGACATTGTAATACCATTCCCGACAATGTACATGTACTCATTGCTGATTCAACCACATCTACCACCGAAATTCAAAGTTTCGTTAAGCGTTGGGAAAAATCGGAACTTCAAAACGGTGCATTGTATTGTGTGTGCAATTTCCAAAAACTCCAAATGTCAGTGCAGGACGATGCTTTTTCTTTCCTGAATCAAGCGGCTACAGCGGCGGTGAATCCCTTGGTAGTTTTATGTTGTGGAGTAACAACGCGCATAGAAACTATTAAACATGTTATTGGCAATGCGACTACGGTGGAAAAATTGCAAGACCAGCAATTGAGGGATGTTTTCCTTCAATCTGCAGTTGGCTCCTTCAAAGAGTTTCGTGTGTTTGCATCCAAGTTTGCTGGTCAAGGGAAAAGCTCTTCAATCATGCACAGAATATCGAAAAAGTATCCTAAGGCATACTATGAAAACGTTCCAATTCGATCTGGTGATACCAAGACTTTAATAGCATCGTTAAATGAGAGAATTAAGCATTTAAAAGACAATCTGACTTGTGATTTCTCAGCAGCAACTATAGTTTTTCATATTTGTTTATACGAATCAACCCCATCCTCCATAAATTACACAATTTGGAAATTAATTATGTATAAATATTTATCTGATAACTCATCCGGGGATATATTCCATTTGGAAGATAATATGGTACTATATTTCGAACTTCCGAGCTTAAACAGTGGAATGGCAGAAACTCTTGAAAAGTTCTATAGTCTGAAGGTGCTTAAACAAATTCAAATCGATAGCATTGAGCAAATGTCAGTAGAAGAGTTGGAAAAACCGGCACAAAACCATCAAATTATTCCTAAATTACGTATAAATATGCGGTTAATGCATGTCGTAACGCTTCTGGAGTACTACTACGATGCATTGGACAGTAAAAAATATGACATGAGTGCATATTTGAGCGAAATAAATACTTCCAGTAATTTCCTTGAAAAAAAGATTTCGCACTCTGGGGGAAAATGCTTTACATTGTTGTGGAGGGCTGTAAAATGCGGAAATTCGAGACCAACACTGATTCTCCTTCATAACTTTGTCAATTTTATGTACAGCTTCGTTAGTATTCTGCCAAAATTCCAGTGTTTCAGATACGCTCCAGCTTTTTTTGAAGGAAAAGACCAAGACGGTAACGACACTAAAAAGTACGAGTTTGGAAAAGTATTTGCGTACACCATTTCCAGATTACTTGTTGACACCTCAGTTGTCATGATTAATCGAAGCTTCGATTGGACTAAAGACAAGTTTGATTATATTACAGATTGCTTGAGATGGGAAGACAGAGAACAATGCATATTATTGCTGAGTTACACTTACAATTACACCAATTATGGAGGAATCATAAAAAGCGAACGCGATGAAGTGCATAGTGTGAATTTTCTGGCAACAGATCCAGAACTCTATGACCAGTACTTTCCGCGTACAACGAATGTGAATAAATTATTTCGTTTAATGCTGCAACAGCAAGGAATTGAATTCGGTTCCGATCTCTCAACACTGGACTTTCCGGTTAAAGCACTCAACGGAATGGAACCTGGCTATAATGAGGATATTATAGGCAAAAGGATTAAATTACTATCTGCACAATACACTGCATGCACAAACTCGTATGTAATGACAAGAGATAATTTTTTTAAAATGGTGTTCATTGAGTGTAAACTAAGCACAGGGCTAACAGTCATTCTTGAGAGCGAAGCTGGAGTTGGAAAGACATCTTTAATCGAGTACTTAGCCATAAGTATTTTGGATTCAAAATTATTTATCCTCAAAGTAAATGGCGGCACTTCATCTGTTGATGTGGATGAATTTCTGGCTCCTATTCTTTCCCAACATAATCATGGAGAACTAGTCCACGTATTTTTCGATGAATTTAACACAGCACCTGCTGAAACAATATCTCTATTTAAAGAAATATTCTGTGATCGAAAATATTATGGAAATCCTATTGATAAACAAATAAGAATCATTGGTGCCATTAACCCATATAGAGAAATTTCTCATTCTGAAAGATCAGAAGGATTGTACTATTATGGAGAAAGTCAATTCAACCAGAAACATTATAAAAATCTAGTGTATAGAGTAAATCCAATAAGCCCCTCCTTTTACGAACATGTATATGATTTTGGTTGGCTCCAGTCGTCAGAGAAGTTGTATATTAATCGTATGATTGAAGTTGGATTGAAAGATTCGATATTCTCCAATACTCCGAAAGTGCACAAGGCCGAATTTACCAAATTAATTCTTGTGGCACACAAAGTGCTGAGAGATTTATCAAACGATCCCAAATCTGCTGCTTCGTTGCGCGATGTTAAAAGGACAGTATCGCTCTTTAATTGGTTCTACAATGGAGTCGGTCAACATTTGTTGGAACTTATTGACAGCAAATCAAAAGAGTTAGATGCAATGACTCTTTCCATCTTTGTTTGCTATTGTTGTAGACTCAAGGAATCGGGAAGGAAAAAGTTTTGGAGCGAAATATTTGCCAAAATTAATGCAAATTCTACTGCCCTGAAAATAAAGAGCGAGAGATACTTTCAAAAATTAGTTAAGAAGGTACGCATGAAATTCGTGAAGTTTTTGGTCATTGACGGAACAGAATTCCAACATATCGCGATGAATAAAGCGTTAAGTGAAAATCTTTTCGTTGGATTTGTGGCCATCGCGAACAAGATACCATTATTTATTATCGGAAAGCCTGGGACATCTAAAAGCTTGTCAATCTCCATTCTAATGCAAAATCTTTCAAATAATTCGAATTCCCCACTGCATAAATGGGGAGCACCGAAAATTCAACATTTTTTCTATCAGTGTTCACCAGAGTCTACCGAGCAGGCTGTTAAAACAGTATTCGATAGTGCACGGAAATTTAACAAAAACATTATGCCAGTGGTTGTGCTTGACGAAGTCGGATTAGCACCAATACTCAAAATACTTCACGAAGAATTGGAATTTATTGATCAATTGCACAAAAAGGGGGTAATGGTAATTGGATTATCGAACTGGTGCTTGGACAGCGCTCAGATGAATCGCGCGATTTATTTGGAGCGAACAACCCCACAAAAGAAAGACTTGATTGAATCTGCCACAGAAATTGTGAATTCAATTGCCAGATGGACCGAAAAATTACTAGAATCTGATATCATCAAGTTGGTGAATGTATATTTAAAGCTTGAAGAAAAACAGGATAAAAATCGTCCATATTTTGGGTTACGAGATGTGTACACAATGCTTAAATCTACAGTTATTTACCAGAAAGAATTTGCTAGAGATGAGTGCGAGGAGGGCGAATATACTGATTCATTCGGTCGCATGAATATTTACAAAATATTTTGGAAAGCGATTTGCCACAATTTCAATTCCAGATCTGATTATCGAGACCTCATCGCAAAGACTTTTATTGCCGAATTCGGAATTGATTATCCATTTATTGATACGAGGCAGCTGATAATCCAAAATTTGACCGGAGAGAAAAGAAGGCACTTGATGGTATTGACAAAAAATATGGCAGCGCTTCCGATTGTAAAGGATACCTTGGTCGCAACGAACCAAAAATTCGAAGTAGTAATTGGCAGCAATTTCGAAGGAGACAATAAATATTTTACAAATATGAAGAATTTGAGGAAAGTCGCGCATTGCATGCAAAAGGGAATCAAGGTGATTATGGTGTTTGCGGATGATCTGTTTCCACCATTATATGACATCCTCAATCAACACTACAAACGCATTAATAGACAGGAGTTTGGTCTGATTGCAATGGGTCCTTCAACCGTGGAATTTCGTGTACATCCAGACTTTCGTATCATTGTGATTATTGATGCCACAAGATGCGTGAACGAATTGGATACTCCACTCATCCAACGATTTGAAACCCAATCGCTAATTGCAAAGGATTTAGCAGCCAAAAATCCTTATTTGCCCATGCTATTGGAATCAATAAACACAATGAAGATCAACATACGTGTAGCCATTCCTTGCTTTCACCCAGACTTACAATACTCGTTGATTCAAAAAGTGATTTCTTCAGTGGATGCAAATAGTGAGGATTTCGAATCGAAGGCCAAATCTGTGTTGAAGGATTTATTGTGCAAATTGATCAAACCATCATATATGCTTGGCATAAAGAATAATAACAAATCTCTGTATGATGAGTATTTGGGTAAATACTTGATCTGCAATTTTAAAGAATTTTTGAGTAAAACAAAATCGGTAAAAAGAACAATCCTGCTGACTTACTCGCCAAAGTTTGCCCCAAAGAACACATTTCCAAACTCCAAAGTCATCAAATTGTGGAATGTTGCCAAAGAATCCGAGTTGCATCACCAATTACACGAGATCATAAACAAAGATGACTATGTTTTGGTTTTGCAGCACGATTCTAGACAGGGAATTCGAAAATTTGTGTTGGCCAAGTACTTACTGATGACTCTTCTTGCTGGTAACCAACACAAAGGGAAAGTTATATTCATCGTCCATGTGTCTCCGGTTGCTTCACATGCAGAGGAATTACAGTTTTCGTATTCATTTGAAAAGGATTGGGAGTACTACTTTGTGGACGAAATTTACGAAAAGCCACACTCAATCAGCACATATTTAACGAAATCATTCAGCGAAATGTCAGAATTAGTATTTTCAGATCATAAATCATTCTTGGACTTTGTGCAACAAAATATTTTACAGTTGATTATAAACTTCAGCAATTGCATCTCGTTTGATAAGGCAGATATTGATAAATTGATTGGTAATTTCCAAAGAATCCTATCCAATGAGTCATTGTGGCTACATTTCAAAAAATTGTTCACGGCTCGCATATCCAGGAGTGAATCATGGAGCGTGAAAAACATCCTTCAGCAGAATGCTGGATATATAACCGAAAATTCGCTAAGTTCCTTTTTAGAGCAAGAGCTTCATGGTCAACACATAAAGCTTATCTCTACAATTGTTAACCACTTCAATACCTTTGATAACCTTGCAACTATACTTCGGCCTATTGGTTGTATTGACCTAAAATTAGTCGAAAAAATTTTCATGAATTTAATTGGCATGTATCATGATCCACCAAAACACTTTAAAGTGAAGTACGAATCGAAGTCATACTCTGTCTGCTTTCCTTTCAGCTTTCAAATTTATTCGGCGTGTGAAACTATGCGCGAAACCAATGGTCTTCAGGAGTTATCGAATTTCAATGAGCTTGCCAGCCAGTCAGTGTTAGAATACTTGAAAAAGTTTTCTGATGATTGCACTGTGGCGCATGTCACAGACCTGATGGACGCGTACTCCTCTGATTTTGTACAATACAAATTTTCCAACATTTCACAGGCCTTGGCAACAAATAACATCAGTATATTTGGACTTTTAAGGCGAATCACAGATATAGCATTGGACAAAGTTTGCTTTCTGGAATTTCATTATTTGATTGAACAGAACAAAACATTCATATTCAATGTGATTAAGTTGCTGGACCTTGGTTTAAATTTACAGATGATGGAGGAAATAACACCGTTTGAAATCGTATCGCAAGTTATTGAAAACCTCGCTCAGTATCAGAAGCAATTCGACGACCGAAAGACACGAGAAGAATTCGCTTGGATACTGATTGAAGCCAAACCGATAGTTGAATATTTTATTTCCAAGCTTCCTGTGGATGATGCTGACACCGATGATGTACAAAATCAATGGACAAGAATACTAATCACACAAAAGGTATTGAGCATCATTCTTGTTAACAAACGCAAATCATTGCTTGGGTTACCAAAAATCATTGAGCAGGACATTGTACCGCAGTTGGGTACATCCTTGAAAATAGTTGATTTGAAGAAAGTGGTGGATAATCTCTGGAAATTTTTTAATAATCATTTGCTGACAACGTACGAGCGAAAGTATTTGGAGGAAGACAGTCAACAAAAAATGTTCAAGTGTGGCTTAAAGTATATCCATTTTAAAAGCATTCGCGAAAATCGAAATTGCACGATCTGCGGTAAATTTGTTTCAAGCATTGAAGAACATTACGAGCAAGTGGGGAAATCAGAATTTATGGACATAGCGCAGAGTGTTACTAAAAAATTATTCAAATTGTATTGGCTTGTTGAAGAAATAATTTCACTCATATTTGAACGAACCGATAGCTCTGCGTTAGGTGATCAATTTGAAGAGTTTTTACAATTTGCAATGAATCCGAAGTATCTTGGACGTGATGGCATTAAATTGGACTTTTCTGAAACTTTTCTAACCTCAACTATAAAAAGTTCCTTTAGAGATATTCAAGGAGCTCAGAGAGCCATCAATAAAACAATGGTGTCGCTAAAAAATTCACGCAATGACGTAAACACAATGAACTCATTTCTGTCCGATGGGAATAATATGAGCAGACAAAATGTTTTGTTTTCGATTCTAAGTTCAATTAGCGACAGATTTGAATCAGGGGGCTCATTTGAAACCGAGGCGCTACGAATAAATAAATTACCAGTGCACGAGTTGGTTTACGCTACACCTTGGACGTTTCAGCGAATGATGAATTTAAATGTATTAAAATCCTTGCTACTAAAGAAGCCTGAAATGTTGCATCCAGATTTATTTAAGATAGATGCGATTGCACTATATTATTTGCAACATTTGCACAAAACATACGGATTCACGAAAACAATTGCACTCATTGGAGAGAATGCCCATATGCATACCACCTTGTGCAAAAATCCGAAATATGTGAAACTTGAAAATCTCGTAAACAACAGAGGATTTTCTTTAACCCTGATTGGAGATGCACTTGTTAAGAAATTCAATAGAACTGTAGTAGGTGTTGATGTCAAGCCAATATTACAAGGACCCATCGTGCTTCAAAATTTATCCAAAGATTTTACTGTGCTAAAGAGTTACAAAGTAGTTGAAGAATTTGGTGCAAATTCGTTCACAAGATTACTATTACACACTTCTGAGTTTTTTCTGAAAACTAAAATTGAACCATACTACAGTTTATTGTGTGACGGCGGGTTGGTGGCTGATTCTTTGTCATCAATGGGGAAAATTCTCCAAAAGACATGTTTCCCAGCAAATCCAACTTCTGTAATGGTGCGTCTTTGTTTGGCGGATTTGGCACACGCAGCAATGTGTCCAAACGGCCACCCATATTTAATTGCAAATTGTGGTCAACCAATGACTGTTAAAACTTGTCAATATCCTGAATGTGGAGTGCAGATAGGAGGGCGTGGCCACGTTTTCCTGGCTAATAACAAACGAGCGACAAAAGCAGATCTAATGAAAATTCCAGATCCAACTGGTATATTTATCCCTATGCTGGAGGAGTCTATTGGAGATAAGGGTGAATTGAATAGATTCATGACACAAGCATCATTTCGATTCATTAAACTCATCACGAATTTGTGTATGCTGTCTGGTTTGCTATCTTCCAAAGAGTACCACAATAGACTGCGTGAAATATTAATGGATACTGGCATAAACAAATCTATTGTGCCTAAGGATCACGATGACATGGTGGATGCTATTTTGCAACGTACAACAAGCCACTTCAAGCTTCTCTGCAAACTTCAAAATCTGAATTATCAGTCTGGTTTCGAGTTTACTCACCGTGCGTTGAATCGAATGGCGAACTTAAATTTATCAACTACTTTGAGCGATTATAAAGAAAACGTCGTCAACAGAAATTTGTTCGAGAAAAGTGTGACTACATTGATTGAGAATGTGGGCATAATTGAAGCAATGTCTCGCGAGAGCAATGAAAGGTGCGAAAATAATGATGAGACTTGTCAGTATGAAAAGAATCTCTTACAACCAGCCAATCTTGTTGATTGGAAATGGCGCTTACAAACGAAGATTACTAATTTGCAAGCGCTTGCTGCCATGAATAACAAAGCCAAATATCCTCTCATCAGCGTCTACATTGCTAAGGCAAAGAACTTCGAGGCATTGAGTCATTTTGAGGGCATGAATTTATTCCTTTCAAAATTTTACAGTTTCTATGAGGAAAAGCTAACGGATGAAGAATCGGTGGAGAAAACATTTAAGAATTTTATAGACAATTCACATCTGCCCCCAGAGAACACAAAGCGACTATTCAGTGCTTTTGCCTATGTATTTAATAATTTCCTGCCAACTGTCCAAGCTGTAATGTGCCATGAACTCGAAGAATATGGCATCAAACCCACATTTCAAATTAGTCTGGATTCACCAATTAAATTCTCATGCAGTGTACCGAATGATGAGCGAGCGATATTGGGGTTGATCTTGCAGACCGCCATGACATTTCACAACGATTTCTTAGATTCTTTAGATATTGAATCCATATCCATTGCAAAGAGCAAAACCCTGAATTTGCCTATTCAAAATGCTAATTTCAGCAGCAACACGATTGCGAGCGTTAAACAATCAGATGTGTTAGACTTTATCAACAATCATAATATCGATGAGAATTCTCTTGTGATTCTGGAAGACTATTTAAGACAGCAATTGGTTTATGGAAAGAAAAAAATTAACATTATCATGCGGAATTTCACGTTCAAGCGGCTGGCTAAAAATTTTGTATATGATTTTGAAGAGAAAGAGCTTAGTCAGGAACCGCTGCAGGATTTAATTGCTAAACGCATAATATCTGGTGTGAAACAGAATCTTCACGGTTTGTTTGAATTTCTGGAACTAATAATGATCTGGTGCTGCAAATTCAATACTGATGTAACTTCAGTTTATGCGGATTTGAGATTGCTCGAGTTTGCGAGAAAGATGCCATCCATTGGGAAACTTTCGATATTTAAATCAATATTTGAATTTTCTGATATTATGAAGGATATACAAATGAAGCATGTTTTATGGCTATACAAGGCAGTAAAAGGCGCAATATTCACAGCGTCTGACTATCCTCAGAGATTTAAGAAGGCATTAAATGATGCTGACAAGTTGCAGCTGGATGATTGTTTCGCCAAAATGAAGTGTCTGCTGCTATTTCGAGTGTGGAGACAATTGTTTGAAAATATCCCAAGTACTGCCAACCTAGAAACTCCATTGATTGAATACTTGGGGTGCTGTGCCACACCAAATGGCGCTGAATTGTACAGCGAATCTTGGTTTAACGATTATTTCCCACCTTCAATTCCGACCAGTAAATCAGTGACCGCTCTGGTTTACCTAATGGATTTATATCACCGAAATGACGATGAAGAGGAGGAGGTAGATATCGAAGAGGAGGAGGTAATAAATGTGGATATCGCAGAAGACAACAATACAGAAGAAGTGGGTATAGATTCAGCAGACCACGAAGATCCACTAGAAGATGATCTCATAAGATTATCGAATATAGGCGAATCAACCCACATAGAGGAAGAGAGTGAGGATGAAGAGAGTGAGGGTGGTGATGATGAGGATTCATATGAGGACGATGAGCCCATGCCGGACGAATTAATTGACGGAATGACAGATGATTTTGATGAGCATGAGAGCAAACACACTGCTGAAAATCGGAAATGGGCCGTTGAAAAACCAGTGACTAACCGCACACCAAATTTGAGAGGCGAAGAAATTCTGGTAGATGATATCGAGTGGGAAGTTCCAACCGATTATTTAAATAAGAGTTCAAAAGTTGTTGATGAAGATGATGATGAAGATGATGATGAAGATGAAGATGAAGGTGCTGTTGTAGAAACGCAATATTATGATGATTCTGCCTCTAAACCACCCGGCGGACAAATGTATTTTGATTACATGAATTAACCTGAGTTGTGTGCCATGGAAAATAAACACAATTAATTGCAG
>Ga0066627_1008345_pt1 | contig 13198 bp, 13 predicted proteins | sample SaaInl4_135m_RNA_FD_62653 | JGI IMG/M metagenome (GOLD analysis project Ga0066627, IMG submission 62653) | Marine microbial communities from expanding oxygen minimum zones in the Saanich Inlet - SI054_135m_RNA (Metagenome Metatranscriptome) | ecosystem: Environmental > Aquatic > Marine >...
CTGGTGCAGGCCGCTCATGACGTGTAGCCCGCTCGATAGCGCCCGCGCGATAGCGGTGCGCCATCCGACAGGCAGGCCGCCGCCTGGAGGCGCGATCCCCAGCGTGAGCAGCGTCGGGCTGTACGTCATTGCTGCTTGTAGGTCGGCCACGACCGGCACGCCCTGCCCCACGCCAACGACATCGGCCGCGTCGCGGCCCGCATTCTCAGCGTCGATCACGCAAGCGACGTGCTCCGCCCGGTAGCGCAGAAGAGCCGTCGCCAGCTTCGATTCGAGCACGCCGAATGAGCCGTCCGCGAGTATAGCCATGCGTTCGGAAGTTGGGTCGAACGGGCGTGAGATCATCGCTGCCGCGTCTCCCGTTCCCCGCCCATCGGAGGCGGCCCACGCTGGTGAGGCGCTGTGGGTAATAAGCCAGTCGCGGCGCGCGCTGTCCGGCTCGGGAGCGGCTAGAACCGGATGCCGAGCTCCAAGTAGGTGTTCATGGAGCCGAGTGTCCGCTCCGCGTAGGTCACGAGCGTTTGCAGGATCCACGGTATCAGAATCAGGAGCATCGTAACGATGGAGAGGATTTTCGGGATGAACGTCAGCGTCATCTCGTGGATCTGCGTGATCGCCTGCATGATGCTTACGAACAGACCGACGACGAGCGCGGTCACGAGCACCGGCGACGCGACGAGCAGCGCCGTGAGCAGCATGTTCCGGGTGATTTCGGTGACGGCCTCGAGAGTCATCCGTGCGCTCCTACGTTCGGAATCCTGCCACCAAGGATGTCACGATCAGGTTCCAACCGTCAGCGAGCACGAACAGGAGCAGCTTCAGCGGCAGCGAAATCATCATCGGAGGCAACATCATCACACCGACGGACATGAGGGACGACGCCACGACGAGGTCGATGATGACGAAGGGCATGTACACCAGGAACGCCAACTTGAACGCGGTCTTCAGCTCGCTCATAACGAACGCGGGCACGAGCGTCAGGGTTGGAACTTCCGTTTCGTTCGCGGGCTGCGGCGCGCCTGAGAGCGACATCATCGTCGCGAGCTCTTTATTCCCCGTCTGGAGGAACATGAACCTACGGACCGGCTTCAGGGATCGCTCGAACGCTACGGGCTGCGTGATCTCACTACGGAGGTACGGCTGCACCGCAGTCTCGTTGATCTCCGTCCACGTCGGCCGCATGACGAACATGGTCAGGAAGAGCGCCAAGCCGAGCATGATCTGCGTCGGCGGCATCTGCTGCGTCCCCATCGCCTGACGCAGGAACCCCAGCACGATGACTATCCGCGTGAACGACGTCATCATAATGAGGATGCTGGGAGCCAGCGACAACACCGTGAGAACGAACAGAATCTGGATGTTGCTGCTGAAGTTCTGAGGGCCGCTCTCGCCGTCAAACCGAATGTCAATGTCGGGGAACGATATGCCGGGGATGGTGGGCACCGACGGCGTGTCGGCATTCTGCGCCATCGCGGAAGCCCCGGGTAGCATCGCAAGGAGAGCCATCGCCAGCAGAAGACCCGCGAGCCCTGTGATCCATGTGCTACGACTGCGACGCATTGGAATCCCCGTGTTCCGAGCAGGCATTGTTCAGCCGCGACCCCGTTCGGCGCGATCCAGCCACTGTCGGAAGCTCGGCACACCCGGAAGAAGCGAACCTGCCTTGCCGGACCCCGAGCTTTCCTCACGCAGCCGCTCGACCGCAGCCGCGTCCTCAATGGACGACAGAGCCGTCACGGTGTGCTCCGTCACCCCAAGAACGACGACCTCGCCTGCGATGTCCACAACGGTGAGGAACTGCGTTGGGCCGAGTGGTACCTGCGACATGATGGAGATGGTGCCTCCGCCGACATGGCGCAGCCGGTAGGTCACCCGTTTCAACACGAGCGCCAGACCCACAACGAGCGCCAAGACCACGCATAACGCTACGAGGATCTTGACCGTGGCCACGGTGAGGTTGGGCGCTTCGTCGGCATCGGTCCGAGCATCGCCGCCAGAGGCGATGTACTCGGGGAACGTTGCCGCGGCGGTGTCTTCGTCCGCAGCCACCGCATTGAGGCACAGGGAGAAACATACCACAAGCGAGACGACCAGCAGGGCTATCACCCCGGGGAGCCGTCCCGACATTGTCATGAAACGCTCCGCATGCGCTCCGCCCGGTTCACGATGGACGTGACTTCCACGCCGAGATTGCCTTCGGGCGTCTGGATGATCTGCCCGTTGGCGATCAGGCGGCCGTTGATGTACAGCTCAACGCCTTCGCCCTCGTGCTTGTTTAGACGCAGGATGGATCCTGGGCCGAGCTTGAGCACTTCCCGGAGGGGCATACGCGTCTGACCGACCTGTACGTGCACGGCCAGCGGCACATCCAGAAGGATGTCCATGTTGGCGCGCTCATTGTCGGCGGCACCCTCGTCCTCGACTTCGTTGACGACGTTCTCTTCCATGTGCAGCGATCCCTATCGACAGAAGACGACGGACATTGGTTCACTCAAACGCGTTCAGGCCAGCGACGGTGTCGTCCTCGAGGAAGCCCTCGATTTCGACTGCCTTCTTCGTGCCCGACACGCCCATTCGGCCACTGTATTTGGCTTCGCCCTGAACGCAGACGACGACTTCGACACCTTCCTCGTCCGTAGCGACTTCCCAATCCGCGAATTCGAGGATGTCGCCCTTCTCGATGGACAGCATGCGTTGCACGGTGACCTGCGCTGGTGGCAACACCACCTGTAGCATGAGTGCCAGAACATCGGACAGCGAGCTGTCCAAAGGGTTCTCTGCTTCCGCGTACGCCTGCACCGCGCGACGAGCCCCAGCCAACGCCCCAGCTACGGGGATCGCCAACTGTATCGAGCCCTGCGCAAGTTCTTCAATCTCGACGTTCCACTGGGCGATGATCATCTTCTCCTGCGGGAAGAAGCCATCTAGCGAATATGTAAACTGTGCTTCCTGGCCGACTGTCCAGGTTTCCGGCACCAGCTGGTACCACGCCCGCTGCAGATCTTCCGCAAAGGCCTCGAAAATGTTGCCGAGAAGATTCTGCTCCAACGCGCTCAGGGAACGCGTCTCCACCGGCGGATGCCCGCGACCGCCCATGAGAAGGTCGACGATGGAGAATGACAGGCTCTGGTTGACCTCTAGCACGCTGCGATACCGCCCACCAAGCTGATAGGCGCACAGACTGCTCGGTCCATCGACTCGATTGGAAAAATCAGCGAAGGTGCCAAGCGAGAGCACCCCGATCTCAACCCGGACGTCGCGCTTGAGGTGGGAGCTCAGCCGCGCTTCCAAGAGCGCGCGGGAATACGACTGCAGCACTAGGGCCTGCGTCCGCATGTCCGACGAGCCCGCTTGTTGTTGTTGCGTCGACAGCATCTTACCGGGCTACCCTGGGTTGCGGGAGTACGAGCACGAAGCACATTCTAGCAGAGCGGTGTAGGTCCTTCAACTGCTACAAAGCCCGCGCACGTGAGAGTATATCATAGCCGGCCGCAAACGGCGTTGGATTGTGGGCCGAAGTTGGCCTATCGCCCTTACGTAGCGTGATTCGACGGCCGCACAGACCAACGGGGCGCTCGCGCGGCGCCCCGTTAGCCACACGTCCTGTGTCGTCGTCCGGCTACTCCGCGGGAGTCTCATCGCCCCAGTCGGTCATCGAGAACACCTTGTACTTCACTAGGATCTCGATGCGGCGGTTGTTGCCCCGCCCGCCGGTCGTGCTGTTGTCGTCCTTCGGCTTGTGCTCGCCATATCCCTGGGCAGATATCTGCCTTGGGTTGATACCCAAGCCTTCGAACATCCGCAGGACCGCATTCGCACGCTCAGTCGATAGACCGCGGTTGTCGCCGTACTTTGCGGCTGTGCGCACGCTGAGTGGCACATTGTCCGTGTGGCCGATGACCGATATCTCGAAGTTATCGTCAATGAACTTCTTGAGCTGCTCCCGGATGAGGGCCTCCAGCGCAGGTTGCACGTCCGCTGGGAGGCCGGCGCCACCCGACGGGAACTGGGCGAAGCCCTCCTGGAGCTCGACCTTGAGGCCCTGGGACGTCAGGCTGGCATCCACGCCCGCCATCTCACCCAAGTCGAGAACCCCTTGCTCGAACATCTGCTGTTCCGCCTCGGAGACCTGTATCTTGGACTGTTCCCCTACACGCTGCTCAGGTTCCCCGGGCTTATCGGCAGGGATATCCGTGCTGCCAGTGAGCTGGTCCTCGCCCTCCTCGGCAGATTGCTTAGGCGTGGGCGACGGCCCGCCCTTGCCAGGCATCTCGGCCCCGGCGCGCAACGTCACGAGCGAGTTGACCGGCGGCTGGTTGATCGCAGGGCCGTCGGTGAACTGCCCGCGCTGGCTGCTCATCGACTGCCCGCCTGCCAGCACACCCGCGCCGGACGCGCCCTCCATGCCGAAGGCGAGCGACATGTGGGCGAAGATGTCTTTCAGCTTCGCCTCGTCGAACTCCGCCATCGTCATGAGGAACACGAAGAACGTCAGCAGCAACGCGAGCATGTCCGTAAAAGTAGGCGGCAGAGCGCCAGGCTTCGACGCGCTTAATGGCGCCAGCTTCTTCTTTGGCATACGTCGGTCTCCTCAACGAGCGATCACGGCGCGCTCTTGGGATCACGTGCTGGGAGCGAGTTCCTCGCGACGGTCTGGCGGCAAGTACATGCTCAGACGGGACGCCAGGATGTTCGGCGGCAGGCTCTCGCGCATGCCCATGGACACCATCAGTATGCCTTCGATTACGACCCTCTTGTACGCCGCCTCGGTCTGGTTCGCGGCCTTCAACTTACCTGCCAACGGCAGCCCGATGAGGTTCTGGAAGACGGCGCCGTAGAACGTCGTGATGAGGGCGACTGCCATACCGTTCGCCACCGCTTCAACAGCGGAACCACCACCACCACCACCACCAAGACCGGCGAGCATCGCCACCAGCCCAATGAGTGTTCCAATCAGCCCGAAGGCGGGAGCGTAGTCGGCAAAGCCGGTGACCACCTTCTCACCCTCTTCGTGCCGGTCCTCCATGAACTGCAGCTCCGTCTCGAGGACGAAGCGAATCTGGTCGTCAGGAGCGTTGGAGGCGACGAGTTCCATGCCCTGACGCATGAACGGGTCCGGCAGATCCTGCGCCATCTGCTCGAGAGCAGCGGCTCCGCGCTTGGCCCCCGCGTCTGCCATCTCCACCAACTGGGTGACGATTGGCACCGGATCGAATTCCTTGGCTTGGAACGTGAGAGGCAGCACCTTCAGCACCGCCAGCACGCGCGCCAGCGGGAAGTTGATGAGCAACGCCGCAATCGTGCCACCAAGCACGATCAGCAACGATGGAGGATCGATAAACGAGGAGAAAGGCACGCCAGAACCCAGGATGCCGTAGATGATGGCCCCAAGCCCCAATGCGAATCCTATGACTGTTGCGAGATCCATGAACCGCTCCTTCGGTCGGTTGCTTAGGGGCTAGTGGTAACTAGGTGCTTGTTCGACGCCCCGAGAATTGACAGAAGCGACTGCAGCCGCTCAGCCGCCCCAAGTGAGGCAGCGGTCTCGCCTACATCGCCGGTGAGAATCGCATCGATGATCTTGCTGGCTTCACGCTCACCCATCCCCAGCAGGATCGGCCGCGCCTCGTCGGCGGTCATCGCCAGCAGGAGTTCCGCGGCGCTCGCTGCAGGCAGGCTTCCGTACAGTTTCGCCATCTTCTTCGGATCCGGCGCTGTGCCAGCGTCTGGCGCCGTTGCGCCGTCAGCAGCGGGGGTCGCACCCGCTACGCCGCTGCCATCTGCGCCCGCAGCTCCCGGGGCGCCGCCATCGGCGGCCGCGGGTAGAGCGACCACCGGCGCGGGCTCCACACCCAGCACGTCTATGTTCAGTACGGCCTTGTACAGTACGCCGCCGCGGTCCTTGCCCTCCGCCCTGAGCGCGCCGTTGCTCTCCTGAAGGGCGGTAGCCGTAACGACGAGGGTGTCCGTCGCGTCGTCCGTGGTTTCGACGGCGGTGTATTGGCCGCGGTGCGCCGCATCGACGTAGCGCATGGCGCCGCTGTCCACCACGATGCCCTCGGCTGACGCGACGGTGACAACGTCGGCGACGGATTCAGAGCCGTCGAGCCCAATGACGATGGCCTCCACCCCGACCGGCGTGAGCGCATCACCAGGAACGGTCGCAGGGTCTCCTGTCAACTTCGCCATGACGCCGGAGGCGCGCACGTTCACGCGTAGTTCGTTGGGCGTTTCCTCCGGGGCGAGGAAGAATGTCACGGATTGCCCCAGCGGAGCCCCCAGGCGGACATCGTAATCGAACTCGTCGTGGATGGCGCCCTGAACTGTCGCCGACACGTATTCGAGCTTGTTCACGTTCTCGAGGAACAGGCGCAGGGTATCAGAACCATTCAGCGTGAACGCGAACTGCTCCGAGCGCCCCCGCTCCCAGTCCTCGAGGTGCGATTCGTCAAGGCGGCGCGTCACGGTGATATCCAACGGGCCGTTCTGCGCGATCTCACCTGCGAGCGCCACAAACCCCTGGCTCTGCTTTGCCTCAAGGCTTGTCAGTGGCAGATCCAGGAACTCCTCGCGCGTTGCCACGGACACGGCAGAACGGAACTGCGCGACATCAAGGCGCGTGCGGATGGTGGCTCCACGGAGGACCATGTCGAATTCCGCTACATGAGTGGTGGACCGCTGCATGGGATCCAACTCAACGCTGAACGCCGTGAGAAGGTCGCCCACCGTGCTGTCGCCTCGAATGGACGCCTCAATATCCTCGGGATCCCCCACCAGACGCGCCGTGTGTAGCAGCGTGCTCTGCCGGAGCTCCAAATACTCAGCCCCGCCCCGCACCGTGCGCGTAAGCGACAGACCGAACGCGTCCAGGAACTCGCCAACAGTGCTCGCGGAGCTGAATTCGCCATATCGAATGCGCGGGCCGGAGGTCGCGAGAATCTCTACTTGGAAGCCACTGGAGAGGGATGGATCCGGGTCGAGATCAAAGGAGTCAGCGTTGGCGATGAACGTGTACGGCTTCCCTGTTGGGGGCGCCGGCGCGAGCGTGCCGTCGTTGTCGCGACCATCCCATACCCACGTCTGCGTCCCGACCTGCCCAGGCTTACCGATCCGCTCCGACCGAATCGCCAAACCGTCCTCGTCGCGGATGTGGACGGAACGGAAGGACCGGCGCGTCATCTCGTAGTTGAAGCCGACGGTAGGGCTCTTCTTGTCCCATACAAAGTCCTCACGCGCGATCTCCTCGCCAACCTCGCTGAGTCGCAGGGCGCGCGCTTCCTCACCCGTCATAGTGTTCGGGAAGGTCAACTGGAACGGCGGATCCCCAGCGATTGGCTCTGACTGTTGGGACCGCATGACGACGATGACCTCGTCGTCAATTTGCAGATGCGGCAGATTGCGGAGTCCGGCGAGCAGCACTGCGCTCCAACCCTCGATGTCCGCAGGCGCGTCGTCGCCAGCCACGCGTAGCTGGCGGTCCGCAAGGATGATCCTGTCGTCCTCTGGCGCCAGCGACGGGGACGTCGGTCGGGCGGGGTAATCCGCCAAGAGAAGGTCTTCGCCTTCCAAGGCGTCTGTTTGCTCCAGGAGCGACGGGGGAGCCGACATCGTTGCCTCCACCGCTACCTTATCATCGTCGGCGATAGGCGGTTTGAACCCGACGAAGGTCGCCTGGTAGGCGTATCCGCTCTTCTCGGTAGCCTTCGCCGTCTTGGAACGGCCGCCCTCTCTGGTGACGCGCACGGTAACGGTGTCCTCGGGTAGGGACGCGCCGTCCGTCATGCGGACATCACCTTCGACGGTGAACGAGTAGACAAGGGGTAATCTCTCGACCAAGCCAAACGGGTTCATGTTCAGCAGGACGAGCGCCGCTGGAACCAGCACCGCGAGCGCAACCACGGCGCCGAATCCGATCAGGATCTTCTTAATCATTGTGATTCGTCGCTGCCATTGGGCCCTCGGTATCGCTGACTAGTCAATTCGTCTAACGTTCGCTGCTCGCCGCGCAGTTCCTCGTGCTGCACTCTCTCGCCCGTCTTCGCGGTGAGGATCTCCATTGCTCGCTTCGTCTTGTACCTATCGAGCACATCCTCGCGGCGCTTCTGAATCGTGGGCTGCAGGGACTCAATCTCCCCAGCCTTGCCCTCCGCCAGACGCCCCAGGGACTCACCAGCCCTCACGTACGTCATGAACACGTCGCTTGGGACCGTCCCACCTTCGTCGTCGAACGCCCCGAGCATCGCCGTGCGCGTGCGGATGCCAGCGGCGAGGTAGCCATCCCGCTCCTGGCGCAGATCTTCTTCCTCGCGAAGATAGACGGCCAACTGCTGCTCCGCCTGCTCCTGCTGCCGTTCGCGGATCCTCAGTATCCGCTCCCTACGCCGCAACGTGAGCTGGAGTCGATGGAGCATGCATGAGTCTCCACGTCAGACTATCGGAACGGCGGGCAGAGAGGTTTAACGCGGATTCGGCCCAGAGGTGGTATTACTGGGCTGGAGAGCCATCTGCCGCGCCATCTGGCGGGAACAGAATCGTACGGGCGGCCTCCAGCAAACGCGCTTCCATGCGCGCGTCCACAACCTGCGTCGAACTCTCAACCACAGCGCCACCCCGCGTCACGCCCTGGTCTGGGCTGAATGTGAGGTGATCGTTGGACCACGCTTCCGCAGGCTGCTGCGCCAGGATGCCATAATCGTCGGGATGGAGGCGTACTGTCAAAGGCTCGGCGACGCCCAACGCCGCCACTGCCTCGCGCACCACCTTGGCAAGCGACGTAACGTCGGTCTGCGTTTCGTGGCGCAACACGCATTCGCTCACCAGCAGCACCGCGCGCGGGAGCCATGCCTCGAAGTCCTGACGGACACGCTCGGTTTCCTGAGACACCTCGCCCGCGCTTGATCGGACGGCCTCGACCAGCGTTGAGAAGTGTTCTTCGAGCGCGGACGTCAGTTCCTGCTCTTTTTCCTGTCCCCCGCGCTCGTACCCTTCTTGGATGCCGGCGTCGAGCCCCTGGCGGTACCCCTCTTTGTAGTTCTCAGTCGAGGTGATGTCCTCGGGCTCCGGGGCAGCGTCCTCGTCGGGAACGGGTTGGGCCTCGGGCCATAGTCCCTCGGGTGGCTGCTCGGGCTCCGCGTCAGCACGCGCGAAGCGTCGATACTCGAATCTAGTTGGGCCGACAGAACCGTCCGCTGGAAGCCGTCGCACTTTCACGTGGCGCGTTCCTTCTGTCCGCTAGATGACGGTTTCGGTGCCGCCGAAGATGATCGCGCCCTCTTCGCTGAGCTGCTTGGCGATCTCTACGATGAAATACTGCGCCTCTTCGATGTCAGAAAGGCGCTGTGGCTGGCCGACTTCCATGCGGTATTCCACCTCTTCGCGGACGCTGGAAGTCATGGCGCCGAATAACTTGCCGGTCATGGCTTCGGAGCAACTGCGGAGGGCCACCGGAAGCTTGTCCTTGTCCGCCTGCCGCGCGCGCTCCAAGACCTTCTGCAGGTCTCGCTCGGCCATATCGGCGAGGTCGTCGAACGTGTTCAGCTGGCGCTCAATCGTCGCCTGCAGATCCTTGTCCGTCTCACCGATCGCGGTGAGTATGGACTCCTGTGAAGAACCGGGTAGGCGCTTCAACAGGCCGGACGCCCCGTCGGTGCCGTGCAGGTTGACGAGTTCGTTCGACAGCTTGAGTTGCTCCTGCAACGTATCTCGGAGCATCCCCACCCACTGCTTGTCCACCTTTTCGATCGCCACCATGCGCGACACGACTTCCGCCTTGAGCTTGCCAGGAAGCATCTCCAAGACGCGCTGCGCGTGCTCGGAGCGAAGATGGAGGATCGTAACCGCGGCGATCTGCGGGAGCTGGTTCTGCAGGAAATACGCAAGATTCTCGAGGTCGTTGTCCCCGACGAAAAGGAACGTCTCTGTCTGGGGAATGTCCAGACGGTCCAGGATGTTCCTTGCGCGCACTCCACCGACGGCTTGGTTGAGGATCATCTTCGCCGTGTTGCGGCCGGCCATCAGCCTGCCTTGGACGGAGGGGTCTTCCCCGAAGATGTACTCATATGCCTCGGACAGCACCGCTTCGCGCTGCTCGGTGGAGATGGAGCGCATGCCCGCGATTTCCTTCGCGATGCGCTCGATTTCCTCGTCCGAGAAGCCCGATATGATTGCCTTCGACCGGTCAGGACCCAGGGCTATGAGGAGGACGGCCATCTTCTGCATGGAGGTCAGCCCATGCGACGCGCTGAAGAAGCCGCCACTCTCGCCTTCGTCTTCGTCTTCGTCTTCCACGGCTTCAACGGCGCCGTCGGCATCGTCCACGGGAACCGGTACGTTCTCACCGTCGTCGGGTCGAGGTTCTTCCATCGCACATCATCCTTCCGCAACAGCGCGGCGGGTGTACCGCCGCGCCATCACAAACCTACGCTCGATCAGTTGGCCTCGCCCCAGTGCCGGATCACGCGCTCGATCTCTTCGGGATTGGCGTCCGCGAGATCGACCAGCGCCTGACGCCGCCGCCGCTGTTGTTCGCGCTCTTCGTCTTCGAGCGACTCACGCTGGCGCGCCAGCAGCGCCTGCAGTTCGTCTTCGTCTACGCCAGGCAACGCTTCTGCGTCTGCATCCACTTCGGCGCCCGTCTTGGCGAACCGCGGCTTGAGGAGCAGGAATCCAAGCAGACCCAGCGATATAGCTGCCAGAATGCCAGCGATGATCCACGGGTTGCGCCACCACGTGGTCAGGACCACGGGAACCGGCACGGGCCCGGGCGCCGAGGCGAACCGCATGAACTCCACGGTCGGCTCTTGGATGACCGGGTCGCCAGGGACGTAGCCCACGGCGCCTGCTATCAGCGCGCGTATCTGCCGCATCTCATCGGATTCCAGAGTGCGGTCGAAAGCCGAACCTGCAACGGGCGGCGTGGCGAGTACCGCAGCGTTCACGTTCACGGCAGTCGAAAGGCTTACCAGCTTCGGCGTCTCCTTGGAGAGCGTGCGGGTGAGGCCTGCCTGATATTCCGTCGTGCTTTCTTCGCGTGTGTACTCACCCGCGCCAGACACGGAGCCTGAACCCAGGACGTTAGATGTCACACCTGGCACGCCAATAGCCGACGGTATCGGCACGCCTTCAGACTTCTCAGACTGAATCAGCTCCTTGGCGACGACAGTCTCTGGGTCGTATTCCGTCGATTCCGTCTCGATCATGTTGTGGTCGATCTCGGCGGTAACGTGGACGGACGCGACGTCCGTAATCGTGTCGCCCAGTGGGCCCCCGTCGGCGTCAACCGCTGCGGGATCCAGCCCACCGATCTTGTTGCCGTAGGTCTGCATCAAGATCTCGACGATCTTCTGCTCGCGCGCCCTCTCCTCAAGTTTCTGCAAGGCCGCGCGCGCGTTCGTCACCTCGTTGATTGGATCCGCGCTTTCGGAGATGACGCGACCCGTGCTGTCGCTAACGATGACGTTCTCGGGGAGGAGACCCTCCACCGCGTTGGCCACCAGCAACGTGACGCCAGCGATTTCGTCCTCGTCCTGGCGGGCTCCCTTGCGGAAGGTGAGAATCACGGATGCGGTCGGCGGAACCTCTTGCTCGGTGAACACGCTTGGCTTCGGGACCGCCAGCAGCACGCGCGTATTGGTGATGGTTTCCAGGCTGTTTACCGCGCTGACGATTTCGCCGATCAGCGCGCGCGTTAGAGCCGTGCGTTGCTCGGTCTCGGTGGCTCCCAACTTCAGCCGGTCAAAGATGCCATATCCCTCAACAGTCGGGCGCGGAAGCCCTTCCAAGGACAACAGCATGCGCGCCCGGCTGAGATACTCCGCGTCGACGGAGACCGTGCCGGTTGTCTGATCGGTCTCGAACGGTATGCCCGCAGTGGCGAGCGAGCGCTCGATATCCACGCGGTCTGTATCGGGGAGATTCGTCCACAGCGTCGGATAGCTGGACGGTAAAGACATTATCAGCACGACGACGGCGACGATGGCAGCGACCGGCACGCCAACGAGTAGACCTCGTTGCCACGTGCTCATGCCTTGCCACATGTCGCGCATCTGTGCGCTGAACCTCGAAAAGAAGTCCCTCATCGAAAACACCCTCACATCCTTGCAGGAATGCAGCGCTAAACTAGCCGTCGGAGCGTACCCTCATGCGCCCCAACGCCTCTATACGAAAATCTGCGGTTATACCGGCATGCGCATCACTTTCTCATAGGCCTCGACGATCTTGTTCCGGACTTGAGTCATAAGTTGGAAGGAGATGTTCGCCTTCTGGACGGCGATCATCGTCCCAGCGACATCCGCCTGGTTGCCGGTAAGTATCCCGGTAATCGCCTCGTCGGCCTGCAGTTGGGCCTCGTTCACCTGGGCGATAGAGTTCTTAAGCGTATCCACGAACGACACGCCCGACTCGGACTCGTCGGCCCCGCCCATTCGGGCGAACTCCGGGTTGCGGACGAGTTCCTGTAGGCGCTCGCCTCCCTCAAGTAGGGGCAGCGGCTGGAGCGACATTGGATTCGTAGGCGCCATTACGGCCTCCTTAGCCAGCTAGAGCTTTCGGAGTGTTACACACTGCTCTCAAGACTTCAAACCTCTTGGCCCTCGCGCGGCCTATAGACGGGGAGTAGAAGGCGCACCCGCGTACCTGTGTTCTCGGTGCTATCAACCGTTACCTTCCCTCCGTGCGCCTCAACGACTTTATGCACGAGCGGCAGCCCAAGGCCGATGCCGTCGTCTTTAGTCGTAACGAACGGTGTGAAAACCCGTTCTAGCATGTCTGCCGGGATTCCGCAACCGTTGTCGGCCACTTCGACCTCTACCCAAGGTATTCCGACGTACCCGTCGGCCATCGGTTGATCCGTAGGGTCGGGGTCACGTCGTCGCGCGCGCACCGTAATGGCGCTGGACTCCTTGGACGCGGTCGCCTGCACGGCGTTGAGAAGCACGTTCAGCAGAGCGGTCACGAACTGCGATTCATCCACGTGACACATGAGGCCAATCGGTGGATAGTCGCGAGTCACCTCTACATGTTCCACGCGAATCGCGTGTTCGGCAAGCGCCAAAGCCTGGTCGAGCATAGGCGAGAGATTCTGGAAGTCCGCCGAAGTCAGCACCGGCCTGGTGAACTGCAGGAGGTTGGATATCGTGCTGTTCATCAACTTGATGCCGTTGAACACATGATCGAACATTCGGCCGCGCTCGGCCCCCTC
>Ga0066627_1007612_pt1 | contig 12558 bp, 8 predicted proteins | sample SaaInl4_135m_RNA_FD_62653 | JGI IMG/M metagenome (GOLD analysis project Ga0066627, IMG submission 62653) | Marine microbial communities from expanding oxygen minimum zones in the Saanich Inlet - SI054_135m_RNA (Metagenome Metatranscriptome) | ecosystem: Environmental > Aquatic > Marine >...
GAAATAATGAATAGAAAAGGTACCGCCTTACCACTCAGAACCCCGGCATATGGATCTTACCGACGCGTGCCTAATTGGGTTCTTTTATTCGAACCGACAATGCCAAACCTAAATGCATACACGTTAAGAAACGTTGTGAATTTTGTGTTGTGTGGCGGAAAACCCTATTAACACGACTGAGCAGACGTTCACGCATTGTCAGATCATTACTTACGGAATAACTACAATCAAGCTACCGAAATAGCTACGATAGCAATCCAGATAACCATAACGGTTCAAGCTCCGACTCAGGCGAACCGAACAAGATCAGGCGGTTGAATATGAAATTGCTCCTCACAACCATATCGGAATTCAGAGGGGGAAACCAGTGAGACGAATAGCAATATGTTTAATTGCCCTGGCGATATTATCGGGGTATCCACTACAAACTGCGCACGCAATAACGTATTACGGAAGCAATGGATTAGTCCGGGTCTCATCCGCCAATAATGTATTTCAAGGTGATCTTTGGGGAACCTTCAATTTCTCATACAACCAAGGTGGATTCTCGGTCGGTACCTACAAGAATGCCAGAGGCGCGGTCAATCTGCTATATGGTATTCGCCAATACCTGGAATTAGGTTTAAGCCAGGTAGTTTACCAAGATCAGGCAATCTTTGGCAATCCCGGAGGCGGACCGCTACGTGTGAGTTTGAAGGGCTCTCTTCCGCGATATGCTCCCTCGACTGCAAATATTGCTGCACAATTAATCGGATTGATACCTGTGGGCAGTATCAGTAACGTTGAGCACGAATCTTACTACTCTGACAAACCATCGGTGGGGGGCATGATAGTCGTCTCATTTGATTCCAATCCTGTGGATCTGAGAAGATCAAAACGTCTCCACATCAATCTTGGCTATATGTACCACAATGATAAGAGTTCCTTCGTGCCCTCACTCGCAGGCACATCTTCAGGAGGGAAGAATACCCAACAACTTCTGGTGGGCGTGGCTGCTCAAGTACCAATGCGGGGAGCAAACACACTATTCGCAGAAATCAGCGGTGAACACTATCTGTCTGAAAACCCCAATCTGTTAATCTCGCAAACGACAACAGGTGCGCCTGCTTTTTTCCGATTGACACCGGGGGTCCGTAGTCAATTCAACAAATTCTATGTACAAGCTGGCATTGATATCACGGTGTCCAGCAATGGGACCTATGGATCCGATGGTGATTTCGTCACAATATACCCCAAATGGAAATTCTTTGCGGGTTTCCAATATCGCATATTCGAGGGAATTCCGCCGACCTACCGCCGTGGCCGGAGCATGAGGATATCGGGCCGGTCGTATTATGGCTACGGACGAAGTGGCACCACCGATTCTCGAGGCGTAGGATCGGGAGTAATTCAAAACATCGGGGAGCGTGAGGAGTTGTTAGACCAGGTCGAAAGAGACTTACAAGAAATTCGAGAGCAGAGAATTAGAGCGCAGCGTGAACTCGAGGAATTGAGACGAACTCTCGAAGAAGAACCGGGCAGGTAGAATGATGGCAGTTCAACAATCTGGGATATTGAGGAGTCGTTCTGTGTTCAATTGGTATCGGTTGATTCCGGCACTGCTATTAACAATAGCAATGATCACGCCGGGTGCGGCAAATGCGCAAGATCAAACGCAAGGTGCACTGGAACCGCCCGAAGAGATACCTTCCAGCGCAGATCAGCGTCGCGTGACGCAGTTAATGGAAAAGCAGACGGAATCGATAGATAAGCTGGTCGATAACGAAAAGCGGATAGCCGAGCATCTCCGTTCATTCCGTAGGCTGGCATCTGAGCGAGCCAATCTCGAAAGACGAATCGGACGCGAACGGCTCGTAATTGACCGACTCAACGGTCTATCGAACGTCGTCCGACAACAGATTATTGACACAGATCGCAGCCGCTTAAATCTACGTGCATCACGAAATCTGATGGAAACAACCCAGACAATGCTTCTGGATCAAGCCTCCCAGATGAATGATCCTACAAAGCGGGATATTCGGCTTGCCCAAATTGAAGAAAATGTAGTCGCAATCCGCGATTCTATGATAGAAATAATAAGTCCTCTTGACGTGGACCAGTTGGCGGAAATTGACTTCAATCTGGCACTGGACTGGTATCTGAAATCGCAATATGCGCTGGTTGAACCACTGTTAGATGATTTTATCGAAACGTATCCAACTTCAGTCTACCACGATGAAGCCATCCTGATGGTCGGTGATATTTATCGATTCCAATCACGCTACACCGAAGCTGAAGATGTATTTACAACCTTGACCACAAGCGAAACAACTGTAAACGACATCCGGGTACTTGCCTACGCTCTTCTCCAGGATATATTTTACCGGCAAGCTCGCTGGGATGAGGCAATCGCGATATATCACACAGTGGCCAATGAATTCCTGCTTTTTCCAGAAGGCTATGATGGGGCTGTATACATAGGGGCGGACAGCTACTATATGAAAGCACTTTCGCTTTCATCCGGATCCTCAGACGGTAGTGACCGTCCAGCTCCTATGACAACGGCACAGATCGCCCTTATGGATTCTGCCGCGGTCATATTCGATCAGGTCACAGATGCAAGCCCAGTCTATATCCTCGCCCAGCAACAGATCGCACAGACATATATAGAATCTGGCCGTCTCCAGGAGGCAATCGAACCACTATTAAACGCTGAAAGTGCGCGCCCCCCTTTGTGGGCGGACGACATCATTTTTGAGTCCATGTGGATCGCAATGGCAAGACTGGGCCACGTATATTTGGAATTGGCCAGAGAGGCCGACCAATCGGGTTCCAATATAGATGATGTGTTACGCTATCGTAATTTGGCGATGGAACAATACAGTAAGGTACCCCAAGAGTCGGACGTATATGATGAGGTCCTCCTTGCACTCGCCTGGATAGAAATCGAAAAGAACAACACAGAAAATGCAGTGCGACTCTTAGAACACCTACTTGATGTTCGACCGGATAGCGAATACGCGTACGAAGCGCGGGTCACCCTAGGTGACGGATATACCCGGCTCCGAGACTACGAACAGGCTCATGAGGTCTTTTCCCAGTTAAGTGTCACGCAGCGTGCAATAGCATTAGTGCAGGCGAGCATCCAAGAATCCTCAGAATTGGACGCTGTAAAACGGGAGCTTTCACGAATTTCTGCGATAGTAGAAACCGAAGGTGATATCGAAGCATTGGATCAGGTTGCTGACCAGTTGGAGAATATTGAAGATCGTAAATTGCGAGTGACTGACATCCATAACCGTCTGTTTGAGGCGGATCCACTAGCAATGGAATTAGTCAATTACGGCCGCATCCAGACTACTATGGCCAGCATGTCCGGATTGATTGCTGCTGAAAAGGCGGTTCTGAATAGAGTCGATTCCGATCTTAGCACCATTGAACGCCAGGCGATTGCTAGTCTCAGAAACCGCGATGCCGCAGCTAAGATTCGAAGCGAAGAACGGGGCATCAATAAATTACAGGCCATGGCGACCGCTTTCGAACGAAATGTAGCAAAAGACTTAGATATCCTAAGAAGGCAGGCACCGCCGGCATATGACGAATGGCTAAAGGAAGTAGCGTTCGGCAAGGTAAATATCGAATTTACGAAATACCAGAGCTACAAAAGCGCGCTACTTGATCAATATGAAATGGTTGGTAATGTTCTACGGGAAATCGAAGACCTCCCTGAGGACAATGCCGTTAGAATGGATACGGAAACTGTTTTGGGCGATCTGCAATCTCAGGCAGAAGCCCTGGAGGGATTACTATCTGAAACGCGAAGAGTACTTGTGGCAGAATTGAACAACGTTATTGCCAGATACCCGGAAAGCAATAGCATAGAACCAATGCTCTTCCAACTTGCAGATGTGCAGTACGATCAGACCGAACGTGATTTTCTCGAATCGAATGAGCGGTTCTCAGCAGCCTTTGACCGAGGTGAAGATCCTGGCGAATCGCCCTTGGCGGACTATAACACGCCAATACGAAGCTATGACCGACTTATAAGAGAGTTCCCGCAATCAGAATTCGTTGATCAATCCCTTTTCCAATTAGGTCATCTTTTGAGCGAACAGGGAGAACTCGAACGTTCCAATAGGATGTTCGAGCGATTAATCAATGAGTATCCCGAGAGCCCTCTCGTGGCCGACGCATATCTACGTGTAGGTGATTTTTACTTCGACGCGCTATTTCTTGGCCTGACCAATCTAGGCGGAGAGGAATTGATGCGACGGGCTATCAACGCCTACGATAGCCTCCTTGATTATCCAGCGAACAAGAACTTCCAAAGTGCTCTATATAAATTGGGATGGTCGTACTATAACTTGGCTGCACCTGAAGAGCGTGAGCATTTCTATGACGACTCAGTCGAGTACTTTACCTATCTACTGCAGGATTCCTTGAGGGTCGCCCAATACAACCACATGGCAGAGGAAGCCGGTATTGATCCAGTTGCACTTGATCCCGGATATGATCTAACTGGAGAGGCAATAAAATATATCGCGATTAACTTCCGTGATCGTGTAGAAACAGGTCGAGAAGAGGAACGAAGGAATTGGGCCACCGCCCCCGCTTCAATGAAAACATATGTGGAAGGACTGGGAGTTGATCAACCCTACGCGAGGCCATTGATGATGGCCATGGCAGAGGTCTATGCGGAGACAGGGCAGGTCGAAGCCGAAGTTACGGCTCTTGATTCAGCCCTCACCGTATTTCCCAACGATCCCAAAGCACCGCGCATCATGCAGCGGATCATTGACGGTTACGAGCGTATCCAAGATATGGCGATAGTCGACCCGGAAGTCTGGGAGATGGCAGCCCATAACAATGAGACTCCTGAAGTTTACCTGAACCGAGCAAGAGAACGTCTATTTAGAGAATACGGAAGGAAATGGGCCGAAGCCTTAGAGGATACAACTGCGCGCCGCGAAGCATTGGTACTCGCCGAACAAGCCGGATGGCGTCTCGCTAACTACGTTGCATCACTTGCTGAAGACGGAACTGACAGTCAGACCGCAGGAATCGACAGGGCTGCACAATACTTCAATGACTATATGACAGATTTTCCGGAGAGTGCAAACGCCTATACCGCGAGATGGAACTACTCTCAGTATATGTGGCGTCTCGAAAGGTATGATGAGGCCTATGCCGAGTTCATCACCGTCAGTAGAGATGCAGAGAAAGACAAATACCGAGAACAAGCAGCGATAAACGCTATATTGGCCGCAGAAAAACTGCTGGAGCAGGAACGGCAGGCTGTTCCTGCAACCAGCCCAGGAACAAATGCATCCCCAGCGGAATTACCGACGCTAGCGGACCCTAATGATTCAGGGAATAACCTCTAAGCCAATGAGAAATACTACAATGAAGACCGCCCCAAACGAACCTAAAGACATAGTGACGAAAACCTTATTACACCCCCGCTTGTCGAATATGTTGATTGGCGTATGTGTCTGCTTATCGATATGGATAGTGGGGCTCAACCCTCAGGCCGTTGTAGCCCAAGATGGGGCGTCTCGCGATGTAAGCACCCTGTTGGAGGAACTGGAAAACCTCGAACCAAAAACCACAGATCTCAGAATACGACCAGCCTCAGGGAAAATAGTAATCGAAGAAGTCGTTGAAGAGGTCATTGAAGAAGAAACAGTCGCCGCACCTAGCACCGGCCTAATAGATTCATTAATCTTTAATAGACTATCACCGGCCCAACAAAAACTCGTCGCAAGCTACGACAACTTCATTGGACTCTTCCCGGAGCACGAACGTGTGCCCGAACTACTCTATAATACAGGTTCTACGTATTTCGAGAAGGAACAGTTTCCAACCGCTCGACTTGTATACGTTCGATTATTGGACAATTATCCCGAAAGCACTTGGTACATAGGTTCGCTCTCAAATATTGTCGAAAGCTACCGATTGGAGAAGGATTACAAGAACCTTGAACAGTGGTCAGACCGTCTGCTAAACGACGACCGGGCACCTGACAGCCTCAAGTCAATGAGCGAAACATTGGCCATTGGCGCCATAACAAATGATGCACATGACAGTTTCGAATCGGCCAAGGAGAGCGGTGACATTACTGCTATGATCGCGTCCGCTGAAGAGTATATCCGCGGTGCGACAACCTATCCCAATTCAGACAATGCGCCTACTTCCTTATACAATGCTGGATTTGCCTACAAACAAGCAGCCGGGCGATACAAAGAAACGGGTATGGAGGGTGATGCCTCAGCCGCATACGATAAGGCCGCTCTCGTGTGGCTTGATTTAGTAAGCAGATATGAAGTAGGCTATGCAGATACAGCTATGTGGGAAGCCGCATTGGCCTATGATGAAGGTGAGAAATTCACCGAAGCTATTGGTGTTTATGATCGTTTCCTCGTTGAATTTCCCGAGTCAGATTTCAGGTTAGATGCTCTAAAGAACAAGATCTTTGACTATAACGAATTGCAGGATTGGCCCAATGCCGCAGGATCGTATCAGCAATATGCCACTGAATTCCCGGAAGATGCTGGAGATGATAGGTCATATAAGGTCGCACTAGCTTGGTTAAAAGCTAAAGAACTGGACAATGCTTCTGCGTCCTTTGATAGATTCGCCAATGAAGATCCACGCAATCCCCTAGTTAAAGAAGTCCAATTTGAAATGGGTCAAGCCTATATAAAAGGCGGCGATTTAATCAAAGCAAACGAACATTTCGATAGATTCGCCAAGGAAAATCCGGAAAACCCATTGGCCGTGAAGATTCATTACGATATAGGTGAGTATTATTATACTCGCAGTCAGTTTGACGAGGCTCAAACTAAGTATCATGATACGGTTGAGACCAGCGAAGAGCTGCAGAAAAAGGGACTCGATGGAAATAACTTCTTCCGTGGCGAGGCCTACATGCGTTTAGCTTCCATGTTACATCCTACCTACGATGAGATCCGACTCGCACTCCCCAAGGCCGCACTTGACGCAAGTTTTGAAGCCAAAAAAGATATGGGTGCCAAACTTGAAGAATACTATGACGGAGCAATCCTCAGTGGATCTGTCCGCGGAGCCGAAGCGGCCTATCACTTAAGCGAGACCTACGAGGAGATGGCTGAGGCATGGCTCACGCAGGAAGCTCCGACCCCAGCGACGGATATCCTTAAGCGCCAGGAAGAAATCAAGGAGTTGAATGCCAGTGCCATCGGATTTCTAACTCAGGCAATTGGACCCCTGGAATTGGTCAATTTAAAACGTGCTGGCGAATACGCAGATATCAAATACGATACGACTTGGAACGCGACCCATGATAGTGTGCTCACAGTAACCCAGGTAGATTCGACCGAGAGCGAATGGGTCACGCAGGCAAAAAGTCGCGTCGTCGACCTTCAACTAGAAATTGCTGAATTGGTCGCTCAACCATACACGTACTTTCTGGACAATTTTTACAATGTGCCCGTTCCAAGAGCTCCAAAGAATATCGTCGATCAGTTGGGACGGGAACTCGCAGACATCATTGTCCCGAACACATTTTACACGCAGGGCTTGCAGGCCGTAGACGGGCAAATAACGAGTGAAGTATTGTCGTCGTTTCAGAAAGCAATCGATTACCGAAAACCATTACCCGAGGGATTCGGGCTCACGGGACCTTCGATTGAACGTGCCCAGACTGAAGCCCTCCAGATGTTGTTAAGGCCCATCCGGATCAATGAGGGACGAATCCCCGGCCTCTTGGCCAGCTTTGATCAAAAATTAAGAGAGTGGGAGTCTCTCACCGATAGTTTGTCCTATAAGCCAGAAACTATCGCTGACACATTCAAATTTGGTGATCTTCTTTACGCCACGTTGGATGGCCAAACACTACCTACCTACAGTGACATCGCACTTGAAATCGCCCGTCAAATGTCGCTAAAATACGAAGCGGTGATTGAGACTGCTATCTCAATGGGAATCGATCAAACTAGAGTAGACGGCCTGAAGATCAATCTTGTTGAATTTCAGTATGAAACAGGCGTCCGCTATCACGACATCGCCAATTACACAGAAAACATCTCAAATCGTTACTTCGAGCGTGTTGCACAGATAGATTCAATCGTTGCGGACGGCGGCGAAAATGCTGACGCCTATGCCAACGCGGAAGCCTCATTGGTGTTGAATGACATGTCAACGAGTCCAGGCGGATTTGACGATTTGAACTTCAACCTACGCAACGCCTCTCTTGAGGTCTACGAAACCGGGTTCGGATACGAAGAGATTTATCCAGAAACTGCGGAAGTTATACGCCGAATACGCACCAAGTTGACGGAATTGGATCCGCAGATGTATCCGCCTCCCGCCGAAAACTTCTACTTTACATACGAAACAGATACCACATGGGAATTAAATACTGCACCAGACAGAAGTTGGTCAGAAAGCGAATTTCTACCCCCAGGATCCCGTTGGGATGAAGCTCAAATGGCGTCATTTCCAACTTCAATCACCCGACTCAATGGTTTGGAGACTTCAAGTGCAATGCCAATCTGGGGCGCCGGGCCAGACTCGATGGGGATAAATGCAGATTCCTTGGTATACGTGCGCAAGGAGTTTATGGTATATGGTACACCGGATTCTATACAAGCAATAGTTGCGTCCACTTCACCTTACGAGATATTCGTGAATGGTTTTAGTGCCGGGAAGTCTGAGACTGTCGATCCAAATATACCCCAGACATATGATCTAACGATAAACGTGCTGCCCGAATCCAAGAATGTGATAGGCATAATAGTCGAAGGTCGGAGTACAGGAGACGGTCTGGTAGTTGAATTCCGCGGGGTTGATCGTGTACCACAATCGAGTGCGGCGTTGGAAACCGTAAGAGCGTTCTATAGGCTCCCTTCCAGCATGCGCCGAATCCCGACGTCGGAACCTATGTCTCCTACAGACGGAACCGCGCAACCAGAATCTACAATACCTTAACAAGCAGACAAACCAACTTCAGACTTAGCTGAAGGAAACAGAGACCCATATATGTACAAATCACTCCACGATACTTTAAAAACACTATTTGAAATTCGGCGAATAATAGCCTTCAGTATATTCCTGATAGCAGCTGTGACCAGCTCAACACAACAAACTTGGGCTCAGGCAACCGCTCCGGATTCGGCGCAAACCGCAGCCCAGGTTGGTGATGTAGAGGGAGAGGATCGCGAAGCTATATTGATGGCTCCCATAACCGCCGAACCAGCTAGACCACTGATACAGTTTACCAATACACGCCCCAATGTCAGTTTCACAGAAGTTAGGGTAGGCCCTTCCTCGCGAACGTTCTATCCAGAACTGAGATTAGGGAGTGAAATGGAGGTGGGATCACCAGCAATAGATATTTTGGTATTATTCCCCGGCATTATTCCTTGACGTCCTATTAGGATTGCTTAATGTTGTAATCGGGTAGTATAGAAACACCTTTCTAAGCAACCCGAAATCGTTTCCACAAACCACAAAATGTACACCAAATAAGGCACGGACTCCCGTTTCATGCCTGCATTCATGTAATCGCTTAATGGAGGAAAGAAAATGTTTGCTGAGTTTATGGAATTCTTAAGGACCTATTCCGAGGGTTATATGCCCACCGAGGAAGGTTTTATATTTCTATGGATTACGCTTACTGCTGGTGTGATTGGCGTAGTCCTAATCTTTGAAAGATGGAATTACCTCATCAAGAGGGCAAGCGTAAATAGTCAACGTTTCATGTTAGAAATAACGAAAATGATTAGCACCAACAAAATAGACAAAGCCATTGAGCTCTGCGACGCAGAGCCAGATGGAGCATTACCTCGCGTGTGCAAAAAAGGACTGCAACATGCAGGTACCGATGCAAGAATGATCCAGACGGCCGTTGATGAAGCCACCTTGGAAGTTCTTCCGTTACTCAGCAAGCGTGTTAGCTTCATTGCCATGATTGGCCAGGTCGCTACGCTACTTGGATTGCTTGGAACTGTATATGGTCTGATTAAGTCATTTAGCGCACTTGGGTCACCGAATATTGACCCAGCTCTCAAGGGTGCTATGCTTGCAGGTGGAATCTCAGCAGCACTCCTCTGCACCATGACGGGATTGATGGTGGCTGTACCGATGATCATAGCAAATGCTTCATTCCGTGAGAAAATCACAGAAATCACCGATGACATCGATGAATACTCTGTGAAATTGATCAACATGCTGGCTGCGCGTACGTCGAACTAGGAGATTCGCAGGATGGCATTCAAACCTTCTAAAGCAAGAACACATACGGAAGAAGCCGACGAACTCGATTTGACGCCTTATATGAACTTCGTCATGATTCTGATACCGGTCATTATGGCCTCTTCGGAATATACGAAGTTGGCGATGATACCGATTGATCTGCCTTCTACCGGACCATCCTCACAGGCTGGAGATCCAAATGCTCCTCCGCCTGAAGAGGTAGCGAAACTATCCTTAGCTGTGTCCATTACCTCGCAGGGATTTACCATAACCTCGGAAAAAGCCAGACTCCCTATTATACCGCTTAAGGGAACCGAGTTCGATTATGAAGATCTCACCGCAAAACTCTGGGCTCTGAAGCAACAAGTACGAGGTCAGTTTCCTGATGAGAATGACATAGTCATCGCATCAGCCCAAGATGTAAAGTACGAGGTCATAATAAAGACGATGGATGCAACCAGGGTCTTCATGGAAGACGGAATAAGGCCCAAAATGATGTTTCCTAACGTATCCCTGTCTCCGGGTATCACCTAGTATCGAAAACACCCCTGTGTCTGAAGGACAAATGACGACGCAGCGGGAAAGGAGGAAGACACATGGCATTTGCGCCATCTAAAGGCAAAAAGCATCAGGGAGAGGCGGGGGGGGGCGGCAAGATGGACCTCAATATGACCTCGCTCATCGATATGTTTACCTGCCTACTGGCGTTCCTGCTTAAGTCCTTCTCTGCAGAAGGGGCTCTGGTAACACCATCAGAGGGTCTCGAACTACCGAAATCAATTGCGTCAGAGAAGGCCCGACCAGGGCTCACAGTTGAAATCGGACGAAATGAGATCGTAGTTGAAGGGGATCACGTCGGACCTACAGACGTATTCGCTCAAACAGACTACCAATCCTTACTTTCTGGTCCTATGTTTAAGGCACTCGAATCTAGGGCCAATGCAGCAAAGGCAATGGAACAGTACGGAACCAAATTTGAAGGCGAAGTGATCATCCAGGGCGATATTGAGGTTCCATTTTCCGCCCTGTATCGTGTGATGTATCTATGCGCGATGAATGACTATGGAAAGATGCGGTTAATCGTAACCAGTCTAGCTGATTCCTAGAAAACGTAACGAGCATGCTGATTGCCAAGAATCCAATAGCATGTTCATGAGGGGAGGGATGTTGCTTGTCAACCCCAAAGTCGAACGTCAGTTTCCCGCGTGAGTTCAAAAAGAGCGGGATAGAACAGGTAGACTGGAAATTGGTTAGCTTCGGGGCCATCATATTTTTCTTGGCCTTCGGTAGCGTATCCTTCTTTGCAAGTCTAGCCGAACCGGAAGTAGATCTTGAGCGCATTGCCGAAATGCAGAAGAGAGTTGCTCAGATCGCAATGCCCGAAACACCACCCGAACCGCCGCCTCCACCACCCGAGTTGGAAGAGGCGCCGGTAGAAGTGGCGGAAGTACAGGAAGAAGTACCACAGGTCGCCTCAACGGAACAGGCACCACGACCGAGTCGCGCCCAACAGCGCGCTTCGTCCGGCGGTGGCGGCGGTGGGGGAACTCCGAGTCGTGCTGAGGCCCGTGCAAAACGTGGCCAGGCACGTGCGGCAGCAGCGCAAGCTCTGGCACAACAGGGCGTGTGGGCTCAATTGACCACCAAAAGTGGTACCGGCGGCGCAGCGGCCGGTAACTTTGGCGGAAACGTTGCCGATTTAGAATCCAGTTTGGGACAGGTAGGTGGGGTCAAACGAGGAGGCACTTCAACATTTGATGGATCGGGCTCTGGTGCCGGCGTTGGGGAAGGCGCGGTTGTTGGACCAGCAGGCGGACGAAGCTCGAGAGGCGGCGGAGGCGATGGAATGGATGTTGGCTCACTACTAGGTGGTGGTGTTGGGGGTGGAGGAGCAACAAGTCTCGGTGGAGATGGTGACGGACCGGGTGGTGGTGTTGATATCGATCTGGGCGCCATAGCTGGTTCGGGTGGCGGCGGAGCACCCCGTGATGATTCGCGCTCTGGTGCCGCTCTACAGAAGGTAATGCGCCAGAATCTCGGACCTGTACGATTCTGTTACCAACGTGAACTAAAACTCAATCCGAATTTGCAGGGCAGTTTGCAGCTAAGACTAACGATCGCGCCGAATGGTCGAGTTACAAAGATCGACATGGTGCAGGACACCGTCGGAAGCCGCAATCTTGCCCGCTGTGTTCAAGGCCGGATACGATCATGGCGTTTCGAACCAGCAACCGGTACGTCCATTGTACCGATCACTTTACCGTTCTCGCCAAATGCATAGGTAATCATCTTAAGAGGGAATTGGCATTCCCCTGCATCAAATCATTTCATTATAGCAGAACAGGC
>Ga0066627_1031943_pt1 | contig 11949 bp, 12 predicted proteins | sample SaaInl4_135m_RNA_FD_62653 | JGI IMG/M metagenome (GOLD analysis project Ga0066627, IMG submission 62653) | Marine microbial communities from expanding oxygen minimum zones in the Saanich Inlet - SI054_135m_RNA (Metagenome Metatranscriptome) | ecosystem: Environmental > Aquatic > Marine >...
CTACCTCACCTATGGACTCACGTTGAGTACTAGGACCACCTCGTGGTCCACCACGGGAGGAGGACTGAGGTCCAGATTGTGATACATGTTGAGGCGTAATCTGCGGATTCTTCTCCTCAGCTTTAATAGCTTCAGATTCGTACTTTGACGACGTAGATTCTTTCGTGAGTTTATCTACTGCAGTATCTACTGACGTACTAGTCTTAATGCCAAATTTCTCAGCATTAGCACCTAATGATAGTGCTCCGTCTTTACTCTGATCAAGTGCTCCTTCCGCTATAAGTCGTTTCTTAATTTCCGGATGACGAGCTAACCATTTCGCTAGATTCCTAGTCTTCGTTGTAGGCTTTTTACTAACTACACCTAGTTTCTCACCTAGAGCTCCGGCCATCCCTACTATATTAGGCATCCTCATTCCAAATAAACCAGTCTGCTTTGTCATTAGACTCGTATCTAAATCTGATTCAGTAGTTGAGGTAATCGTAGCGTCACCTAGTCCTGTCTTTTGTAACTGACGTTGAGCTAATTTCTTACGCGCTTCTCTTGACGCACGTTCTAATCGTGCAGCTTTATCCCTATCTTTCTTATCTCGATAAAATAGATCTAATTCTCGAGTAAGTTCAGAGACTGCATGAACTGTAAATGCTGTAGCTATTCCTAGACCTAAACCCTTCATAGCACCTTTGAGTACTTTACTAATAGTACCTCCTGCAACTTCTCCGAATAGTTTTCCTTTATTACCTCTAGTACCTCCGGACTTCTCACCTTCTCGACTGCGATACTCGTCGAGTATGTCATTCAGTATTACTTCAATATCTTCAAGTGCATCAACTTCTCTCATGAGTAGTTTACGCACCTCAGGATTGTCAACATTACTAAGTGCAGCACTAACTGGCATATGTGGAGTAACTGGTACAGTATTACTGGTAGCCTCCTGGACTACCTCCATAGCCTTAGCTTCCTTCTGATCTACCACCTCACCTTTCTCAGCTATCTTCTTCTCTGACTTCTCCTCTTTCTCAGCTAGCTTTTTACTTATCTCCTCAGCTTTCTTATCAGTACTCTCAGCTCGTTTCGTTAGTCGACTTGATGCTAGATCTGAGAACGTATCATGACCAGTTTCAGCTAGTGCTTCTTGAGCAGTAAGCAAAACCTCCATTCCTGGAATGAATCCTGCGAGAATAGCTGTACCCATCTTCTCTTTACTAGCGAATCCGGATGCAGTCTGAGCCATGCTACTGGAGGATTTGGAGATATCCTTCAATCGCGAGGAGGACTCGAGTTCACTTGTAGTTACACTACCAAACTTCTTGACACTTCTAGCAACAATATCAGCTTTAGCTTTCTCCTGCTTAGCCGTAGCTGCTTCTTTCTTAGATGCATCTAATGCTTTCTGCTGAGAATCGGATGACGCTTTAGTAAATTTCTTGATATCCTTAAGTTCACTTAGGTCTATTCCGAGATCCTTCATTACTACTGTAAGATCTTGGAATGCTTCATTCCTCTCATCTTCAGTAATAGCCTGGTTCTCGATACGATCCGTAAGCATCTCTATGAGATCACCTACGTCTACGTTAATCTTCTTGTTAGACTTAAATACAGTGTCTAAACTTTTAATCAGCTTCTGCTGAGTCCCTAGAAACTCTTTCTGAGCCTCGCCGTCAGCCTTTACGATAGACTTCGACTTCTCAACCTGGTCATCAACTATTGAGTTTAATGATTCAATTGAGGTACCGAACTTTTTAGCTACTTTACTTAAAGCGTCAGGAGTACCCTTAAGTAGATGTAACTGAGACTGAACCTCTCTAGCGGTTCGATTAATGTCACTCGTAGCTCGAACGTTCGCTCGAGCTTGAGCTCCACTTAATCCACCTGCTGCATTAACTTGTTCTGCACTTTTTGATCTAATTTCACCCATATTATCCCATATTATCTCCTGGACAACGCTTGTTTACGTATCCTATTTACCTCACGAATATACTCTTTCTCTTGATCAATGATAGTTACTATATCATCAAACGGTAGCTTGTGAAGGTCGGTGAGATTTTGGCCCAGCTTCAACATTGTAAAGCCAACCTCCATCAAACTCCTCCAGTTTACGAAACGGAAGTAGATCGATAACCTCCGGATCGACATGAGCTTTAAACTTGGACTCACAAGGGGTTATATCTCCTGTATCTTTATTAAGCTTACCGTTACATTCAATTATAACTGGAAGTATACTATGAAATACCTTCAGATCAGCTGCTTCAAGTAGCATTGCTAGTTCAATATTCTCACCTGAGAGATTATCAACATAGTGATATGCTTCTTCAAACTTACCTTCAAAGTCCCGCAATTGTATAGCATACATTACGGTGTCTGGATCATACCCTTGTTTGATAGCTTCAGTCATAAGAGGTATGTCCTTAACACGAGCACAATCGAATAGATGGTACTGATCCGTCGTATTTGGCTTCTTGATCCACAGAGGTAGCTTCTCAACCTCCAACGTTTCAAATTGCCAATCTCCTGGATTCATAATCCTACTATTCATTGCTCCACATGACGGGCACTGATATCTCTGATTCCATAAAACTGTAGGTACTGATACGTTGGCTATATGAATTAAAATATACTTATAATCCGCAATAGTCAACTCATCAATATCTATTCCTATCACCTTTCTAGACAATTCAATAGCTTCAGGAGTTTCAAAGTTAGCACTATTCAGCCTCTTTAATTCTCCGAAGTTGAAGCATCTATAAGGGATTCGAGTTACCCCATTACTATATGGAATATATCCTGACGGTACATTTTCAATGTAATGAGTCGTACAGTATTCATCCATAACTAGCTGAGACATACTCTCTTTTCGAGTATCTACAACTTGTTGTATATCAACGGTCTCCACTGTCAATGGACCACTAGGCTCCATAATTGAAGTATCGTCAGCTGGTAACTCGTGAAACCTTTTAGGATTCACTTCTTTTATCATACTCACCTACCCGGGAATTACCCCACCTACAATCATTAGATTGACTGATAATTGATACAGTTCGGATGATGCACTATCAAGCGTCTCTACAATTGATCCTGTAGGATATACTATGTATGGTGCTTCAGCCATCTTATGCGTAACTCCCTCTACAACTTTCTTGACTATAATCGTATGAGCGATATCTTCAAGTAATCGTACAGTATGAGTCTTATGGTCTACAATAATCTCCTTAGTCCAGAACTCGAAGAATCTCTTAATGGTATGAGATTCATCGTCCAGAAACGAGGCTACAATCTGTTCAGCATCAAATCCCTCAGGTATCATAATAGTAGTTGAATACTCAAAGGACTTAGATCTGACACTGGCTATCGGATTGGTAATGGTTGTTACGGGTAACCATTTCTCCCAGCCGTAGCCAGCTTCTGTCAGAAAGGAACTTAATCGTTCTGCACCTGGACTCTCTTCGTTTATCACAAACTGAGCTTCAAAGTTATTACTCAACGCCCATTTAGGTTTTCGTAGATCGACTGGTCTTATCGGCATCTATATTACTACCCTAGTAAATTAGGATTAAGAGCTGGTAGCTGTCTCGCTAACGACCCCTCAATACCACTAGATCCTCTAGCATAAGATACTTGACCAGCGAAGTAGTCAAATGTGAGGTAATTGAATACGATATCCATCGTAGTCAGTTCTCCATTCGCACTATCATAAGTAATACCTGGTAGTACTCCTGGGAAGGCTGAGTATATCCTCCAGGTACCGTACGGTGTCTTACGATCTGACTTCAAACCTATTAATTCCATATCACTGACTAAGTCACTGATATCAGCTTTGGGAGCTCCCGTTGACGGATCAATAATCTGAGCCATCCACTTAGCAATCTTAGCGAATACTACACTATCTTCCGTATCTAAACATGTGATAGTGATCTGACCGTCATATTCATATACATTAGACGGACGTCCTACATCAAATCCCTTAATCTTAGCCTTAGCGTGATTAATAGTCTTTGTAGGAGTCGTAGCTACTGTACATAACATATCTAACTCTTTACCACCAGCACCAAAATCTACTCCTGGAATAGACTCCGGTATGCGTAGTGTACAGAAGTTAGCTATGTGAAGGTCTGTTAATTTTCTAGCATCTTCAATGGTCATAACACCCATGAGCTACTACCTCCTTAACTAATCGCCTGAGCGAGTTGTTTCTCGTCAAACCTTAATCCGAAACTGGTACCGATAATACCAAAGTTCAACTTCTCAGCACCTTCAGTAGGCCAAACGTATGCGTCTACATTAAACTCACGATTAGCCAACGACAGTGCGTCATTATTAACACCTAACTTACCAATGATCTCGTATCGATAGAATGCTTCATTTCGTTGCATCCTAGAGAACACAGCATCCACTGCTGATACGAAGTCGTCCAGATTATCTTGAGTGATAAACTTGAACGCCATATCAGTTAGTCGACGATTGGTAACTTTCTTGATATAATTGTATAGAAGACGTACGTGAACCCTACTCACGAATGCTGCCTCATCACCATGCTGGGTACGTTCGTCCCACATGATATGACCTTTCAGCTTCGTTGATAAGTATGTATTGTACCCGTACTCCGCAATTCCATCACGCTCAGACTCACTTAACTTTCGATACGGTTCAGTTACAGGTAACCGACCGACCTCAGTTCCAGCAGGGATTCTCCATGGGGCGAATCCATTAGCTGCTGTATATACTTGAGCTGCAAATCCTTCATACGGTAGCAAGATACGCTTGCCTCCATTATATGGATCAGTAGTGTACCAGTGTGGAGAATATACTGCACAGTAGCTACCTCTATTACCGGACAACCCAGCAGCCATTAACGTAGCCTTATGAGTACCATAAGCCGTTGCAGCGTTAATATTACGCTCCGTAATCTGAGGTGTTCCTAAGATAGCGAAGGAGTTATTAGCTTCAGCCCATGCAGTCAATGTACTAGCCCACGTTTCATCAGTCGCACTAGGACCAATTCCACCTTGAAGTATAATATCACAGATAGGCTCCCACTTATTGGTGGATGCTTTTGTGAGTACCTCAAGTCCGTTAGCGTAATCAGCTACAGAAGGTTCTCCACCTTCATCACCACCAGACAGTGAAACTGCTTGAGATGACGGGATCGCTCCAGGCATCGTTGTAGCTGCTACTGCTGTGTTGTCATGAATATGAATAAACTTGGACATAGTGTTAATTACATCTTCGATATAATTCTGTTGTCCACCAGCATTAATATTATCAAGTACTCTAGAAACTCTGTGAGTCTCTTTGAGTACCCCATCTATTAATACTCGGATATTGAATTCCTTAGTAGTTGTATCCACCTTGTCAATATACATTGACGCTACTTCCTGCTCTGTAGCGTACTTCATACGTACAACAAACATAGCATCTGTAAATACAGTGAATATGTTAGTAGTCGTAGATACGACTGGATCAGTCCCTACATCCTTCACATAAAAGATACCTTCAGCATACGTTTCAGTATACTTACCTCCAGTAGGATGAGCTATAGTAGGTAAATTACCACCCAGAACTGCAGTACCTGTAGCTAAATCTCCTCCACCTTGAGATGCGGAGAATGTTACAACTGGAGCTGACGTGTACCCTTTACCAGGATTAGTAATAGTGACTACACTAATCTTACCATTAACAACTGTCGCAGTAGCTGTAGCATTTATACCACCAGTTGGAGCTGCAGCTATCGCAACTGTCGCACTAAGATAATCTGTACCAGCGTCAGTCACTGTTATCGAATGAACCTGACCTCCCGTAACAGAACTTACATAGTTTGAAGCTACCCCGACATCCTCATCATGAACTCGGACAGTATATAAACCTGTACCTAGCTGTAGTGAGAAGCACGCAGAGTGAGCTGCATTTCCATAAGCTATATCGGGATTACCCCATTCAGAGATCCAGTCTCGATCTGATAGCTTAGGAATAGCTTCAAATGCTCGTCCTTTCTTAGCTTTTGTTATGATACCTATATTGAATGATCTTGATGGGAGTATGGGCCAGGCATCTTGACGTTCTTTGTACTCCGCACCTGCTGTATACGTAGGCATTACTATAGTCCTCCTTTAACTTTATAACGCTCGTACCGTTAGGTTCGGATGCTTCTCACTGACTAATGTCTGGAAGTCCTCTAACGATTGCTTAGTCATCTTATGTTGATTTTTGCCACGAGCTTGTACGGTATATGTTCTAGTACCTTTAAGGTTACGAACATGACAACTGTACGTTTCTGGCATTTCTTGTGAATGATTGATTACAATAACTTTAATGAGTTCCTCAGTATTATCCACTGGTGCACTCTCCTTAAGTTCTTCAACGGAAGCCTTTACAGGATCCGCTACTGATTCGTCTGTTGACTTACTTTTAGCCACCACTTCCCTCCGTATATGTTACAACTCCATCCTGTTTCTCGAATTTGAACTCCAGGGTAGTTGAGTTTAAGAAGTCCTGAGCAGGAGTCCACGGATCACCACCAGCGAACAAGTTAAATATAACTTTATCAACTGTAGCGTACTGCTGACTCGTTGCAGAGAATATTGGTGAACGTATCTCCACATCCATCCCTACAACATATAAACTACCTGTTTCACTATCTTCTTGTACTTTATCCTCCGTAGTTACCGAGGTAAAGTTTAGCTTTGAATTGAATATGTGAGCAGCTCCATCAACTGTAATAGTCGTGGTAAACTTCTCCCAAAGTCGTATATTAGTAAGAAACTCTTCTAGGATAGTATCAGTATATAGAGGCTCATTACTTACAAACTTTATACTAAACGATTGATAAATCCATGCCATGCTACGTACCGTAGCTTCAAAAGGAGCTTCAGTCTGTTCTTTAGTACATACCTGAACTACGTTCTTCGGCATCCCTTCAGCTGGACCTATGTCACTTCTCGCATAATACATTATTGTCCATTTGGATTCAGCAGCAGTTTGAGTAACACCTACATCGGTTTCTCTACTACTTTTGAAGTTCTTATTAATAGCTCGTCTATGATCTAAATCAGGTATATGATACCTATTAGCTGACAAGTCTACACTTATCAAATCAATTGTATTTTTAATAGCGTTCAGTAGTCCGGTGCCATATACGTGCATTAATGCCATATCTATACCCTACGTAGAATTACTCTGTTGTCTATCATTCTCATATTAAATCCATACAAGTGTTTACACACTGTTGGAATTGATTTTGGATTCTTAACTTTAGCTTGTATTTTATTCATTCGAGTAGGTCTACCTAGGAATGACTTATTTATATACAACGCATACGCTACAAAGAAGTCAAATGCTGGACACGTGCACCACGCTTCACATGGAGTATTTAATGTTATATCACCATCTGCAGTAGGTCGCAGATATCTCATCTTAACAATATAATTAACTCCTGGACGTGAGCTCCGTACTTCAGCTTTGAACGTCACCCATGGTGATCCAAGACTTGAGTGCTCTTGATGCTGAAATACTTTATCTGGTATTGATCGTGGGAATACTTTAACGAAGTTTGTCAGTACCGTACCAACGGTAACTTTACCTTTGACTTTAGCTGGAGCTAGATCTGTTTTGATCGGTGCTTTTATCTTATCAGCAGTCTTAAATCCTAAACGTCGTAATTGATCCTTAACGTCAGCCTTCATAGATATTCACCACTATCCGTTTCCTCCTGCATGATTAAATCTGTAATAATCTAGGTTAAACTTAACTATCAATATCTTAGTCTCACCTCGAGTGAATGGCAGATCTTCTACTCTCCAGTAGTGATATATGTCAGGATCATAATCCGGATACGTCACACGTAATAGTGTACCACTAACGAACTCCGCAGGAATCGTATTAGGATACCCTATATAGTCAGCACCCGGCTCAGGTGTCGATGCAAAGTTGGATGTACTTCTAACCTGGTACGTATCTGAGAATATCACGTCAATAGTCCCGTCAGGACTACCTGCGAGATCATACGCTAATTTAGTTAGACCATCCTGCTCAAACATATGAGCTGTAGTACTCACCGTCTTAGGTAGAAAGTAATCACATGTCGTATCCCATAGAGAATGCAGTACTTTATATCTAGCTGGATTAGCTAGTACTGTCTCTATAGCTTGACGTACTTTAGAAGCCATTATTCTGACTCCTTAAGGTCAGGTATAGCTTTTATCATCTCTCGAGCCTCATCACCACGAGTCATTCCTCCTTCTAATATAGAACTAGGATTAACTCCAATTTCTAGAGCACTTATCTCTGCGAGTGTTAGTGAGTTGTGTATCGCTCTACAATACTCCCCATAGATAAAGTCTGTCAATAACCACGGTAAGTCAGACGTAGCTGCAAAATCTGCGAGCGTAGCACTCGTCTGAGTTTGTCGTACAAGAAAGTTACCTGGATAAATCCCTGATAATATTGGCTCACTGTACAACCATCCACTCACGTATGCTGCTCCATTAGGGTCATATACCCAGTCCAGCGTCTTAGGTGCTGGTGCAGGGAATACGTACGTCTCACCTACGTTATTCACTATATTAATAGTTGTCGTCGCTCCGTACCCAGTTTTATATGCTGAGTAAAACCCTAGACAGTATGTTACTAGTTCGGAAATATCAGTGATAGCATCATTTAAATCAGCTACACCTAATTTAGAATTAAGTACGGTTATTAGCTTTGGTATATCCATAATTACTTAGGTGTCTTAATGTTTCTTCTACGTAATACATCTCTAATCTTAGTAACGTCAGCTTCAGAGAAGGCCTGACCTGGTACCGGATTGATTGTATTCGTCATAACTAGTAATTCACCAGTCTCCCTATTGAGTTCACCTTGTACATTGAAACGAAAGGTACCAGTTTCATGATCCTCCATTTCTGTAAGTTGATCTAATAAAGTCTTCATTTACACTCCTAGAATTCATATCCTCCGTATTGTTATTTCTTTTTCTTATCCTTCTTGTTGTCCTTCTCCTCTACCTTATCCTCTTCTTTGGACTCCTCGACAGGCTCCTCAACTGGAGCTTCCTTGACTTCTTCAGGCTTCTCCTGAGGCTCCTCAACTGGAGCTTCTGTAGCTTTAACATCCACTTCAAGTATCTTAGGAGGTTCTACAGCTACTGTAGTAGCCATAATTTCCTTTTCTTGAATGGAGTCTACGTCACCTGAGAATTTATCCTCAACGGCTTTGGTAGCTTCTCTCTTCTCGTACTCCTCCTCTAGAGCCTTTACTACGTCAGTGTGAGTCTCTGGTCGACTATCCCATCGAAATACACCATTACGAGTTAACTTCTCTTGAGCCTCCATCGTTAATAGAGTAGCAGGGACATTAGTGGGTCTTACGAAGTCAAACTGGAAATCTTGACCGTTTAACGTTTCAATAACTGATGTTCGTGGTCTTGTACAGTATAATAATACTGAAGGATTACGTGCTTCCATTAAATTTACCTACCTTAAATATAAGTATTCATAACTAGTTAGAGAAATACGTGAGGGTAGATCCTACCCCCACATACTTCAATGTATACTCTCAAACTGATTAAGTCAAAGAAACCTCATGTACATATGAGATAACCAACTTGTCATAAGCAGTCATCTCAGCCGCAGCACGTTGCTGTTGCAGTGGATTCTTACCATGACGTAACAAGTCAGTCAAGAAGAACGGCATAAAGTTACCTTGAGCTACAGGTGCCTTAAACGGTTCAGTTGGATCGTTAAAGAACGGTATAATCTTGTCGTTGCCGACCAGTCCTGGAGCGTAGATTACAGGATTCCCATCAAGAGTACCCATAATATATGGACCGAACTGTGGAGTTTGCGAGGTTGGAGTATATCCATCCTGTGATTCCATAAACGGTGCCGCATTGGTACCAACTAAGTACCTATTAACGAATCCGTCACCGGATAAGTTGTGAAGCTCGTAATTAGCTTTACGAAGCTCATCCTTCAAGCCTTTCTGATAAGCTACTCGTCCCATGTTACCTTCATTAGCATTCGTCTTAGCGAATGTAAAGGCAGTCATGGATGCAGCAGCTTTCTGATCAACTAGAGCCTCAAGAACTTTCTTGATCGACCGTACGGACCTACCAGCAGCCATTCCTTCAATCAGATCCTTGGTGGTTTGATCATCTAAAGATGAACCGAACCTGTTCTGAATGATGAACGACTTGATAGCACCGATGGTAGATTTCAGAGCGTAAACTTGAGCATCTACAGGCTTGGGTACCAGGTCATTACTGATTTCTGGAATGTCATCAGCCTTCTCATAGTCTTCCTCATAATGGAAACGAATCTCGTCACCAGCAGAAGGAGCGACACTTAGAGAGAAAGCAATAGCTCCAGAAGTGTAATTGACAGTACCTGAGGAGAACCCTACTCCAATAATATTACCGTTTCCGTCATCCTGAGCGGTTAACGCACCTACGGTAACTTTAAACTTTCTCTTACGAATAGGTAGTCGAGCTAACGTTGCCGTGTAGTCCGTAGCAGTAGTAGTTACTGCTGTACCTTCGTTTTCGACGCCAGCACCGATAAAATCAGCTACCTTAGCGTGATTCTGGAGACCTGTGAGGTTGTCCATGAATACATCGCCTACGGAAATGCCACCTTTAGCAGTTTGAAAAGTTCTCCTACGGTAATAAACGTTTCCACGTTCATCAGGAAGAACTTGTTGACCAGCTACGATCGTATTGACTCCAACACCGTACGAACCAGCGATAGCTGTAAGTGCGATCTGAGGAATAGGCCCTAGATCACTTGCAGAACCAAGCTCGTGAAAAGCTTTAGTTCGACGAATATGCCTGAATAAGTTCTCAGTCATTGCGAGCTGAGCACCTACACAATAGGCATCGTACATGTTGAATTCTTTACCAGAAAGCTGAAATACTGGAGCGGACCTCAGAGGATCCAGATACTTCCCGTACTTCTCATCATAAAAATTTGCGAATTGTTCGACTTCTGACTTGTAAGCGTCGAAATCTTCTTCTTCGAAATGCATATTCATACCTCCACATTTAACACTAACAGGGTACCTGTAGTATCTGACAGTACATGACGGCTACGGCATTCTGTATGCATTTATGTTATTGTTGTATTGATTACTTGTTGCTCTTCTTGAACATTTCTGACAAGTAATCAGTTGGTTGGTCAATAGATGCTCCACCTTTGTAAGTTTCCTTCTTCGTAGATGGGTCATCTTTATCTTCTTTATCGTCCTTCTTATCCTTCTCAGGCTCATCATCGGACTTCGTCTCACTGAAAGGTAAAGTTCCTTTACCTGGAGTAGGAATCGGTCCGTTGGTGTCATGCAGTTTACGAGGTACGTTATTCACGTACGGCTTACCAGCATCACGAGCCTCAGTTTTGATATCCTTCAAGAAGGCAATAGCTTCAGCAGGTGAGAATCCTTTGTCAAGAAGTTCTCGAGCCCTTTCTTCAGATACGTTACCTTTAGTAGCAACGGTACTAGCGTTACTGATCCGAGCCTCGTTAAGGTACCTAGTAAGAGTAACTTTAAGAGTCTCTGGATCATTACCAGCGATATCAACAAACTCAGCTAACGTACCTTGATCACCCTTTATGGACTCAACAGATCCTAAGCCACGATACTTCTTGTACTCCCGAATAGCACCCAACGTACTGTTGAGTCGAGTCTCTACTAAAGAAGAATCAGAACCTACATGACCTAGAATAGATTTGATACTATCCTGCTCACCTAACTCTGTCCACTCCTTTAGATTCTTCTCAAGGCCGTCATGAGCTTCTTGAAGCTTAGAATTGTCACTATACAAATTGTCTAACTCATCCGACTTAGACTTAGCTACTTCTTTCAATCCTTCAAATTCAGATTGAAGTTTCTGACTAGCAGCTTTCGCAGAGTCAAACTCTGATTCTGTCTTGTCGAACCGTACTTTCAGTTCATTATACATTTTTT
>Ga0066627_1036509_pt1 | contig 11834 bp, 5 predicted proteins | sample SaaInl4_135m_RNA_FD_62653 | JGI IMG/M metagenome (GOLD analysis project Ga0066627, IMG submission 62653) | Marine microbial communities from expanding oxygen minimum zones in the Saanich Inlet - SI054_135m_RNA (Metagenome Metatranscriptome) | ecosystem: Environmental > Aquatic > Marine >...
CGGGGCAGTCTCTGCACCGCGTCGCCGACGTTGAGCTCCCCTCCCTCATACTCTATCAGCGCTGCCTGCGCCGAAGTCGGGGGCAACTCATTCCCCTGCAATCCTTCGAGGACGGTCCAGATGCGGTCGCCGTGGACAAGCAGGTTGCGAGCCTGACGCAGTGAATCGACGACGGCATCGTACCGGGCGACCTCCTTGCGGCGGATCACCTGCTGGGCAATCTCTGCTCGCAACGCCTCGTACGACACTCGCCGCTTCTTGAGCACCTTCACAACCTCGAAACCGTCCTTGGTCGCGATCGGCTCACTGACCTGGCCTTCCTCGAGGCGAAAGACCCCCTCGCGCAGGGTCGTTACAGCGTCACCCGGCCCGAAGAAACCGCGCAGATCTCCTCCAGCATCGGCGTCGTCGGCCAGGGAGCGCTCCTTGGCCAATTCAGAAAAACTTGTCCCTGTCTCCAGCAGGCGAATGATCTCGCGGGCATCTTCCTCTGTGGCGGAGAGGATGTGTGCCGGCCAGATCTCCCAGCCCAGCAGGTGCCCCTCGAAGGCGGCGAGCAAATCCTCCTCTGCGACCGTGATCTGTGCATTGACGATCTCCTGTCGCAGCACTTCTGCGATGCGTTTGTTGACCAACGCCGAAAGCGCCTGCCGGAGGGCGGGCAGTTGATCCAGCCCTCGCTGTCGGGCTTCAAGCAGAAGCAGTCTAGTGTCCACCAAGCTCTGCAAGTGATCGCGATGGGCGTGGACACCCTCCTTATCGGAGCGCAGGTGGTCTGGCAACGCTTGCTCGTAGCGGTCGAGATCCTCAGCGGTGATCGCCTGTCCGGCCACTGTGGCCAGATCGTCGGCGGAATCTGGGGTTGTGTCCTGCGTACCGCAGCCGGCAAGGGCCAGCAGGACGCACACCGCAAAAGATCTCCTCCACATGTATTGGCTCCCTCGTAAGAAATCGCGGTGCCGCTCGCTGAGCGGCACCGCGTATTGGTGTAAGACGTTCTTGGCTGTTGGGGTCTGGCTATCTGCCGGACGCCACCTTGCTTCCATCTGGGTAAATGCGACCGATCTCGCGCTCGAAGTGCATCTCAATGTCGATGCTCTCCGCCGGATCCCCCTGGTAGTCGAAACGTACAACGACATCGGAAATATGAACGGTCAGCTTATCAACGTCCATGGCCAGCGGCTTGAAGACGAGATATCCTACCCTGTCCTGAGCGCTGAACAGCTGCTCATCAGCGAACATCGTGCGTCGCAGGATGGCGTCGCGCTCATTCCAGACGTTGTAGGCGACACCGGTCACGCCCGGTGCGTTGCCGCCACTACCGCCGAGGATGTAACGCCGGTAATACACCTCGAGCATCCCCAGTGTCAGCGAGTAGTACTTACGCCCGTTCGAGGTCGTGATATAGATCTTCGTGGGGTCGAGGTAGACCTTCGGATATTCATAATTGGAGACGGACACACGGAAGACGGTGAAGCGCTGTGGAGTCTCGCCGCTGCGGAAATACGTCGAATTACCGAAGGTGTAGGGGTTGCGCGAGTTGGGTCCCTCGCTGGAGTAATCAGCGAACTGACGATTCAGTTCCTCGTCCGTCATCGGTCGCAGGCTGATCTCGAGTCGGCCTTGTTTGAACGACACAGTGCCATCGTCAGCGACCGTCTTGTTGGCGCCCTGATCGGCCTCGCTCAACGATTTCAGATCCTCGGCGTAATAGCGATGCGAGCACCCCGAAACCGCTAACAGAGCCAACAGCGGCAGAACCAGACGTTTCATCGGATCTCCCCTATTCTAAGCCGGCGAAGACTGTGGCAAACATTGTCGTCTCCGTGAGTACGTCGTCGACCGCGGCACGGTCGATGCGCGACACGCGCATACCGACTTGGGTCCACAGATTATACCCCAGGTAGTCGGCGTTATTGGTGAACTGCAGCGCGCCGACGGTCTCGTTGCGATCCCCTCGGAGCTGACTGTCTTCAAGATTCTTACGGTATTGCTTGAGGAACACGTACTCGATGCCGCACTGCAGCTCCGTGCGCGACAGGATCGGCACGCGCAACAGCACCGACAACAGCTCGCGTAGCTCCGTCGTCGCCGGCCGCACCTGAGTATCCTCGCGAACCGTCGGTCGCTGGCGCTGGAACTCACTCTTCCAGCGGGGCTGGACCTTCATGACGCCGAGGTCGAAGGTGTAATCGGCCTTGTTGACGATGCCGAAGAAGGACGCCGTCTCGCGGATATCCTGCTGCTCGAGTGGCCGATCGTCGTAGTCGTTCTGCTTGACGATCTCCCACTTGAAACGGTTGATGAACTGCACGCGATCGCTACGATACTGATACCCCAGATACAGCGTGTTGGCCCAGGCGTCGCGGAGCGGCAGGGGATCGGTGTACGGCACGAAGACGCCGGGCGAGCCCTGGCGTACGATCCACTCGATCACGTCGTCACGGATATCGTCCTTGACCAGGCGAAAGTTGTTGTAGACCTGGAAACGCCCCAGCGCCGCCAAGTCCTGATCGTAGGTCAGCAGCGCGTAGTTGGTAACGTTCTCGCGATCGTCCGCCAACTGGCGCTCGTCGAGACGACCGACGGTGATGCGTGCCTCAGGTGCCAGGTGTGCCCCGCCGTACACATTGTAACCGAGTCGATCCCGCTTGTAGAGGTAGTCGGGCAGATTATCGTTCTCGAAACGGTCGATGATCAGGTTGTTGTTCATGTCGATGCCGAACAAGAACTCAGGCCGATCGGAGTTGTAGCGCAGGAACGGCTCCTCGTAATCCGGCACCGTGTTCCGGCGCAACTCGAAGTCGTTCTGGTTGAAGTCGCTGATGAAGTCATTGTTCTCGTCGTACCCAGGGAACACCATCAGGTCCTGCGAGAAGTTGGCGCGCAGCCAGTCCGGGTTGCGGTCCTGGTCGTCGTTGTCATCGATGAACTCGTAGACGAAGCGCGTGGGGTCGTCGTAGTTGATGTCCGCCGCGTCGTTGAGCGTGCCAGCCAGGAACGAGCTGGTACTGTAACTCGGATCGACGTTGTAGACCTCGCCGAAGCCGAAGTAGGGATACCCACGCTTGTATACGTTGACGAACCACGCGTCGGCCGTCGTGCTGTGACTCTCGTGATTGGTCACGTCGTTTTCGGTCCGCCGCGGGTAGCGGAAATGCCTGCGGTTGCGATCCCACTCGCCGGAAAGGAAGAAGCCGCCGCCGAGGTCGGTCACGTCGATGGTGATACCGAAGATTTCATTGGCCACCGGCAACCCGTAATTGACGCGCACAAAGCCCTGGTTCGAGCCGTCCTGCACGTTGCCATCAGCGCGCACCGTGCGCTCGGGGATGCCCTCGGACAGCAGGACCGGCTGGCCGTTGGCGTTGAGCTGACGGTTCGAGGTGACGTCGATACGGTAGTCGTTGGCCAGCAGCAGCAGGAACTCGATGCTCTTGATCTGCTCGGGCCGAGGGCCAAACGAGTTGATGTACGCAGGGCCCTCCAGGTCGTAGATCAGGGCGATGACCTCGCTGCCGTCGGCGGCCAGGAAGCCCTCGCGGCGGAAGCCACCCTGAATCGAGGGGGTGAAGTTGAGAATGGTGTTCTCACCGATCCTTCGACGGTTGCTGATACGTTCGCCGTCGACGGTGGTGATGATCATCTCTTCCTGGAAGAACGCCGCGCCCGCTGTGTTGTCCTCGGGCGAATCGTCGCTCAACCGCACCTCGATGCGTGTGATATCGGCGCTGTTCTGGCCTTCTGTGAGGGTGCCCTTGAAGGGGTTACCCTCGAAAGCCTGGCCCTTGGTCGAGGCGTTGAAGGCGTTGACATAGGTCGCGCCCAGCTTGACGAAGTCGCCGATCTGGATCGTGCCCCGGCCTCCCAGCAAGTTGGTGTCGTTGGAGCGGAAGCGGCCGGTGGAGGCCGTCTCCGCCGTCTCGACCTGCCCCGGTGAGCTAGGACGTGAGACCAGCAGGGTCGCCTCGTACTTGTCAGTCGCCAAGTCGAACTGCATACCGGCGAAGGAGGGCTTGGAGAAGGTCATCGGTGTCAGCGTCGAGCGGATGCGATCGCCGATCGTCAGGGCATATGAATACTGCCCCTTGCTATCGGAGGCAATCGCCAAGCTGGAGAACCACGAGCCGAACCTGTCCGTCTTGAACAGGCTGCTACCGGCCGTCTGTGGTCCGGCTACGGTCCAGTCGTAAACGAGTTCTCCGCGCGTGATGTAGTTCCCATACATGTCATAGAAGAAGTTGCCTTCCTGACTGATGTTCACATAACGCTGGTAGTGCCGGCGGGCGTAGTTGGTGTACTCCTGCTGCCGCCACTGGTACTCGTTAAAGAGTTCCTGGGGCACGTACCACTTCTTCACTGCTGGATCCAGCGGGTCGAAGAGCACGCCGGGCCCCACGGGGTCGTACCCCACGACGCCTCCACGACGTACGCCCAGCCGGGCGCCGAAGTCCTCCTGCGCCCGGACCTCTTCCGCGATCGGCCCCAACAGCAGAATTGCGACTGCAACGATGCGGCTAGCTGTTTTCACAGGTGCCCTCCCTATCGAACTTCCGGTCAGAAATAACAGAAACTTCACTCTGGTGTTGTTGAGAGATTCCTGGCCAAGGTCGTAGCGACCTGGGACAGGAATCTCAATGGCCTATACCTCAATTGCTCAGTAGGCGACGTGGACGAGACGCGTGGACAGATTGTCCTTGTCGTCGGCCTCGACTTTGATCCGGACCAGATAGATCCCGGGGGCCACAACGTTCCCGCCTAGGTCCCGTCCGTCCCACGTAAACAGCTGTTCCCCCACCTTGCCGGTCCCGGTCTCGGTCACCGACGCGTTCTTGCCCTCGCCGACGAGGCGACCGCTCAGATCGTAGAACATCACCTCCATCGGTCGCTCCTCCAGCACCTTCAGCAAGGTGAATTGCACCGACAACTCGTCGTTGATCCCGTCGCCGTTCGGCGTGAACACCGGTTGCATCACCACACCTTGCAACAACGAGCCGCCCAGGGTCGCCAAACTGACCCGGGCCGTCGAAGAGTCCACTAACTCGGTGGCATCCTCGGTGTCAGCGTCGACCCGTTGGAAGACGCCCTCCTCTGAATTCGTTGAGCGCACGAAAGAAGCGACCTCGATGCCCTCGCGGAAGTTCTGCGACTCGAACTGCACCTCGATGAGGGCGTGGGATCTGGAGGAGGCGTTGTCGTTGAGCGAGAAAGGAAAACGAACCCATATGGAATCCGGGGTCTGTGTCGCCACACGCGTCAGCGCCACACCATCTGTATCCCGCAAGACACCGTCCACACCGGCTGCGAAGGCACGGTCGAAACGCGTCGTCACTGCCGAGGTCAGCATCTGAGTCGGATCCAGTGGCGAGGCTTCCTCGGCCACTCGGACCTGACCGATGCGAACGCCGGTCAGGCTCGCCGCGAGCGGAGTGACGACGAGGATCTCATTGAAGCCGTCCGGCACGGTCGGGTCGGGTGCGCTTGCACGGGTAAAATAGGAGAACCGCTGGGCCTGAAGAGGATCGATGTCACGCGGCGGGGAGTAGTCTTCGGGCAGGACGTCCAGGTCGATCAACCCGCGCGTTACCCCCTGCTCGTTGAGCAAGGCCAACTCGCCGGCCAGTTCCAGCGCCAGTGGCGGCGCCAGATCGATGCGCAGACTGCGGATGCGGGCCGTCTTGCGTGGGTTCTCTGACGAGATGTTGATACGCACCTGGATGAACTTGCGCGGATTGGGCGACGTAACCGTCGCCTGATTGAGACCGCGGGTTGGCAGATAGCTCTCGCTCCACTCACTCCAGCCGATGAAGGCTAGTTCCCCGTCAATGGCCGTCGTCAAGCGGGGCGCCCGGCGCAGCTTCTTGCCGTCTTCGTCGATGCGGCCATCCTCGTCATTGTCGATGAGGTCGATGGGATCTTCGTCGATCAGGCCATCGCCGTCGTCGTCGGTGCGCGATTCGTGCCGTTGACTGGTGGGCAGAGTCTGCCAGATCCCCCACGCCAGCCACTCTAGCTCCGTGGCATCGTAGATGTCCTTGGGGACCTCTTGGCGGTCACCTGAGGCCTCGACCACCTGGAAGTAGGTGAATAGGCTGTCGGTCTGGTCTGAAGTGCGGGTCTGGATCTGCAGCCGGACGTCGGGGTGTAGATCCAGGGACTCGATTCGCTCGACGAGTTCGCCAGTGATCGGGTCGGTATCGCGGATGATGGCATCACCGTTCCAGGCGATACGTGGCAGGGTTTTACGGATAAAGTTTCCCTGTGCGTCGGTGAGCGAGATCGGCGGCGAGTAGGCCCAGACGCTCGTCGGATATCCCTCGCCGTAGAGCTGAATCTCGGCCAACGTCGCCAGCGAGCCATAGCGGCCCGACCTCAAGCCGGTGATATCGATGTCGCGCAGCTGCAGGAAGCGGATCTTCCGCATCGGGAAGTCCTCCTGAAAGACGCGCACCACCGGTGTGTGGTTATCGATGTGCCCTTCGCTGATAACGTTGTCCCAACTGAGGGCTTCTTCGAGCTGTGTGAAGTCGGCTGGGGTGTCCATGTTCAGCGGCTTGAGCAGCGTGCCGTCGGCCACCCGAATCTCCGGTCCCAGGAAAGCGCCCAGGTGGCTCTGGTTGATCTTCTTGTTAACCACCGAGATGTTGTCGACCCAGAATGTGGCACCCAGGTCGTACCAGGCCGTGCCCTTGACGTAGACCGGCGACCAGGTGTTGGCCGCCCACTCGGTGTCATACACGCCATCGGTGGCCAGTTGCGGCGCACCCAGGCCACCGTGTTCGAAGGAGGCACCGGCGCGCCTCTCTGGCCGATAGGCGTAGTTGTTGCCCCTGGCCCAGACCTTCACCTCGGAGATGCGGGGGACCTCCTTGACATAGTAGAGGATCGGCCCACGCTTACCCTCGGGCAGGGTCTCGTATCTCTCCTCGGCGCTGAAGTCATCGTCGGCCTGGAGCTCGACGAGCAAGCCACCGGCGGTCCGGCGCTGATAGACGAGGGCGCCGCGCTGCTCCGCGGCCAGCGCCTCGTAGGCGACCAGACCCTCGTCGCCGGCTCCCAGGTAGGCGTCACGCCAGAGATCGGAATCGATGATCTTGACGCGGACATACTGAATGAAGCCCCCGGTGATGTCGGCCAAGCCGTCCAGGTCCCAGTCAGCCCGGTCCAGCGGCTCGAGAGGGAAATTCATCTGCACGTAGCGCCCATCGGTGCCAGGAGTGGGCACGAGGCCTGCGGCCTGCTGGGCCGCCTCTCCAAGGCCGAAACCGGTGGATCGCTGACCGACCAGGGAAAACCTCAGGTTGTTGCCCAGCGGGAACGGAAACCGCTCGCCCATGGAAGCGAACAGCGCCATCGACTTGACTGGCTCGCCGAGGAACTCATCCTCGAATTGGCCGGCAGGAAAGATGATGGTCACGCTGTCGGCGAAGACCAGCCGTCCCAGGTCGACCTCGAGCTCCCAGTTTCTGAGGCCATCAATATGGAAATCACCGGGGTCGCGCAGCCGACTCGAGAAGTTGGTCGGTGTGTCCGGCTCCCAGTACGTGCTCAGGTCGTCATCGATGACATTGCTGGCCAGTCGATCGTTGGACTTGACCGTTGCGCTACCGAACGTCGTATCACCACCGGCGCGTACAACATCGGTATAGCTGAAGTCGCCGGCTGTGGGGGCGACATTGATTTCACGCTGAAACAGCACCGGCCGCATCCCGTCGGTCTCGACCCGGACGACATCCGCCTCACTCAGCGGCACATTGAGGCTGCTGACCAGATCATTCTGGAAAATCCAGTTGTTCCATTCGGAAGCGCGAGTCACGCGGATCGAGTTGCCCACCACTCGGTAGGCCGCGCCGGTCTGGGCCACACACAGATCCGGCAGGGAGACCATGGCAAGGGTCACCCCCCATAGCAGGAACCGCTTCATAGCATTCTCTCTTTCCGTGCTCTTTTTGCCTCAGCAGCAGGCTTGCGACCCGCAAAGGACATCAAGGGCCTCAGCGAACTGGGCGAATGCACCGACGAACAACAAACTTCAATCTCGTTACAGCGGACCGGACCGGATCGCTGGCTCGAGTAACTCACATGAGATCGGGTGCGAGCCATTCAGTACGCCACCGAAACGACGCGCATCTGAACTGACTCGGCATCATCTGCCTCGACGGAAACACGCAAGATATAGAGTCCCGGCGGCACGAGGATTCCCCCATCGTCGCGGCCATCCCATGGCTGGGAGTAACCTCCAGACGCCAGCTGTCGCTCCGCGTGGTGCAGACGCCGGCCGGTCAGGTCAAAGATCTCCACGCGAACCGATCTTGGCGCCAGCAGTCGCTGCAGGTCGAATAACACCATCATCTCGTCGTTGATGCCGTCACCGTTGGGTGTAAAGGGATTCGGTGCGACGTCAAAGTTGCCGACCACCTCATCACCCTGTGAGGAAACGTCGGCGAGTACGACAAGCGAGTTACGATCCGAGAGCTGATCCGTCGCACCGAAATCTACGACATCATCACCCTCCACGCGCTGGGGGAGGAAATAGGCCAGCGTATCGAGTGCGTCCTCACTTACAGAGAGGGCGAGAATCCCATCATTGCTGAACTGCCGATCGACGTCGGTACTCAGCGTGTCGAGATAGACACTCGCTGAAAAGCGAGTGTGGAAGTTGATGACGCGGCCACGGAAGCGAGCCGTCACCAGGGCCTCGAGCTCTCCGTCGCCGCCGATCGTAGGAAAGCTGACGACGAACTGGTTGTCGTCTACCAGGAGTTCCCGGAATTGCCCTTCCACCGCGTCGCCGGCGCCCGTGCCAGCGCTGGTCAGCTCAACCACCTGTCCATCGCCCAGATCCACCTCGATGCCCTCGATGGCCTCGACACGGGCTGGGGTGAAGACCTGCAGCCGATTGAACCCGCTGTTCTCCGCGCCCACAGATGCTTTCAAGACCAACACGAAGGAGGTATCGCTACCGGCGGCGACGTCCACCGCTGGAGCGATCTCGCCGAGTACCTGATCGGTGATCTGCGGCGCGGAGTACTCGATGCGCATGTTGCGCACGATCGTGCCTGCATCGGGTGAGTCGCTCTCGAACTCCACCTCGATCTGGATGAACGGCCGGCCGCTCGGTGCGTTGATCAACTCGCCGCTGTTGGCCTGCTGGGCGCTGGTCCAGAACTCAAGGTCGGGAGCGATGCCCCGCCGCACGCTGACCGGTAGACCGGTGTAGTCTTCACGGCTGATGCGGATCGCCTCGCGGTCGGCGGAACTGGCGGCGCTGTAAATTTCACGGGCGGCCAGGTTGAATTCGGCCGCTTCCAGATCTATCGCCTGGCCGTTGGTTGGGGAATCGATCCGCCGGTCGACGACGATCGCTCCCTCCTCAACCCACTCGACCTGACGGTCGTAGAAGTTGACACGGTAGTAGACGTTTGCCTCGGTGGTCCCCCCCGTTCGCACGCGCACGATCGCCCTCGACTTGGTGGGATCGCCAATCTTCTCCTCGTCCCAGAAGATGCGCCCCAGGGTCGCCTTGGGCACCGGCAGTGCATTGGAGTTGTACACGGCACGGGGCACGAACCCGTCAGCGAAGTACTCCATCTCGGCAAGGTCGTAGTCCAGAGGGGTCTTGAACTCCATGCGGGAATAGCGCATCGGCGTTGGTGGATCGAAGAGCACGGCAATCGTGTCCTCCACATTTGCCGGTACGCTGGCCGCAGGTACAAAGGTCGGGAACGTCTCGCCGATCTTGATGAATTCCGGGAACCCTAGGGGTCCGGTGTCCGGATCCTCGAGACTGAGACCAGCGATCACCTGCTCGGTCCCGCGTAGGCCGCGAGAGAAAATGTAGGAAGAAACGCGCACGGGCTCTTCCACCCGCGGAAAGCAGCGAAAGAGGCGGATCGGGAAGTAATGCCCGAAGTCCACGTAGAGGCTCCACTGCTGGCTGACGTCCTGCCCGACGCGATCGATGCGCTCGAAGCTTGACAAGGGATCGCCGTCAAAGACCCGTCCCAAGCCCTGCTGCAGACGGATGCCGGTCAAGGCACCCTCGAATCTGCCGAAGGTTGTCAGGTTCAGCGCCTTGTTGAACTTGTCGGCCCCTGGGGGACGTGGGAATGACTCGGCCACATTGATCATGGCCTCAACTTCAGTGATGCCGGCACGGCGTAAGAGCTGCACCGCTTCCACGCTTCGTGGAAAAGACGTCCACTGGGGAATCAGCACGGTGCCCGCAGTGAGGGTCGTCCCATCTTCGAGGGACACGTCGGCGGCTGCCACGACATCGAGACGGGCTACATTCGTCGAGAACTCCAGGAGCACAGAATCGGTTTCGGCGTCCACATCGGCGGCGGTCAGGCTGAGGGGCACATCCGGAACCGACACCAGGCGCTCGGGCCTGATAGGAGCGATGCCACCCTCGTAGCGTTCGAACTCTACCAGTTCCAGGTAGGTATTCTGAGAGACCGACCGCTGCTGGATGTTGGCCCACGTGTCATTGCCCGGAATAGTGAGTATCCTCAATTCCGCAGCAGCTTCTGCCACCCAACCGGCCAGGACCAGCGCGGCGACACAAATCCCGATTCTCATTCCGTCACTTTCGTGCGCGTGAGCGCTCTGGCCACGATGGGCACGGGCTCGTTCGAACGTTCTGATCAGAGATCGCACTGTTGCCACAAAGATTGGCACTGTTGCCACTAAGATTGCACAGTTGCCATAAAGGCAGAGAGGAGGGAGACTGGTGTCCCCCCCCTCTCTATACCAAACAGGTCAAGCGGGAAAAATGACCCGCTTTACTGCAGCGAAGCCTTGATGCGGCCCCAAGACATGTCCTCAACTGCCGTGCCGGTGTCACCACCGACGCCAACCAGACGCGCGTCGATGAAGCGCTCGGCGTAACGCCAGGTAGCGGCTTGACCGGACAGAGTGTGGAAGGCACGATCCTGACCCACAGCCTGATCGGTGTCAGGTAGCGAGATCTGGAAACCAATGATCTTGCCGGGGGTCAACTCGCCAGCCTGGCTGTCGCCGGGGCTGTTCCAGATCAGGTCATCGAAAGGCGTGCAGAAGAACTCGATGACGCTCTCCGTCGGGTTGTCACCGACCGAGTTACCACCACCGTCGGCGTAGGGCAGGTCGTTGACCCACTCGCCACCGGCGCCCAAGTAGAAGACGTGACGGCCACTAGGATCGTCAGCAACGGCGACATACTGCTGCGCCGTGCGATTGTTGTTCAGCGCCTTCTCCTCGTCGGTCCAATCGGGGTTGGCCGAACCGGTGTAGTCACCACCGGTGTGATCGGCGTCGAGCATTACCTCGATGGCCTCGTAGTTCCAAGGGCTGCTGCCGTCATACTCGCGACCGAAGTAGACATTGTCGAAACGGTTCATGGCGAACCAGATCGTGTTGTTGCTGCTGCGCCAACCCGTCCAGATACTATAGTCCATATCGGTCGGGTCATACTGGGCGCCGTCTCCGACGGTGGGATCGGCGAAGAAGTCGGCCGGTACGAGGTTAGGCGCACCGAATACGTCCTCCCAGTCCTCCACTGTGCCGTCCGCGAGATCGATGTCGGCGATGTCTGCGTCGGCCGCCTCAAACAGCAGTACTACCTTGTCGCCAATGTGAGCGCTGGCGCTGCCTGTCAGGCCGCACACCAGAGCAATGGCGATCAATGCAGTCAAAGTTTTCCTCATTCCCGTGTGTCTCCTTGAGATAGATAAAGATAGGAATGTATGTGCAATCATTTGGCGGCAGGGACAGCGGCAGCAAACGACAACGCCGCGCAATTCCGTATCTGTCACCTCAGATTGAGAGGGCGGGTGCCCATGCATTTTGAGACG
>Ga0066627_1000833_pt1 | contig 11798 bp, 2 predicted proteins | sample SaaInl4_135m_RNA_FD_62653 | JGI IMG/M metagenome (GOLD analysis project Ga0066627, IMG submission 62653) | Marine microbial communities from expanding oxygen minimum zones in the Saanich Inlet - SI054_135m_RNA (Metagenome Metatranscriptome) | ecosystem: Environmental > Aquatic > Marine >...
GCACCGTCGCTTCCAACACTGTGCCTGAAGCCCCAGGAACGGCTAGCAGCCATGACAGCGCCTCGGATCCAGCGCCCGCAACGGCAAATACACACCGCAACGGCGACGCGTGGAGTCTGCTGACGAGTTCGCGGATTTGGGAGTCCATGACGAGCCCAAACAGGGCCTCTCAAACTATATTGGACCGCCGTAAGCCCCGCAATGGCCCGGTCTTTGTCCTTTGAGCGTGCAAGCAAACCCGTGGGGCCGCTCAAAGAAAGAAGGCCCCCTGTGTGGGAGGCCTTCTTCGCCGAATGCTGTTTCAGTCGCCTGTGCCCGGTTTTGGGCGCAGCCTATCTATCAAGCCGTCGAGGTAGGCCCGCCTTGGGCTGCTGGACCCGGACCTGAGGGCGGTTCATCTTCCTTGCGCTTGACCAGGATGAAGTAGCCTGCAACACCACCACCAACGACCGCCAAGGCGACGACCACCGCCAGGATGATGATGAGCGGCGAGCCGCCCTCTTCCTCAGCTTCAGGCGTCGGTGTAGACGTGGGCTCCGCGGGCAGTATCGTCGCAGTAGGTTCGGGAGTCGCAGGCACGTCAGTTGCCGTTACCGTGGGCGTGGCGGGTTCCTGCGTAGCCGTGGGCGTGGCGGGTGCGCTTGTCGCGGTCGCTGCCGGTCGCGGCGTCGCGGTTGGCGCTGCGGTGGGCTGCGGTGTCGGGGTGGCAACCTGCGGCTGTGGAGTCGGAGTGGGCGCAGCACCCTCCACGTTGATCGACTGGATTTGCCGATCGACGCGGAGCTCCCTAACGCCAGCGGTTAGCTGGGTTGTGTAGACAATTACGTCGGTTGCACCAACAGCGAGTTCAACGCTGCCAACTTCGTTTGTAACGCCATCGACGTACAGCGTCGCTGTAATGGTCTGAGCGGTGGTCCCAATATTGGTGATCACCGCGCTAACGGTTACCTCTTCACCTGCCTTGGGCAACGGCGGACTGATGGACAGGCTGGTCACATCAAACTGCCGTGTCGGAATCTCGTCGGAGCCTGTAACGGCGACCACGGAGAAGCCTGGTACCGATACGGAGTAGAACACCCGCTCTTCGTCTTCCCTCAGACGCTTGGTCTGGAAAGGCACCCAGGAGTTGGAACTTTCGTCCAATCGCTGGAACTGCACGGCCCATTTGTGGACGTCATTGGCTTCCAGCCACAACTTGTCTACATAGACAGTCAAGTGGGCCGTTACTTCAGCGTCAGCATTGGTACCGCCAATGTCTACGCTGAAAATCGAGTTGAGTTCCTGGCCGGACGGCAAAAGCGGCGCGCCAGCCGGTACACCGGTCAGAGATTCTACTTCAATTTTAAGGTCACTCTGGGCGGTTGCGAACTTGGCCAGTATGGCGTCTATTGGAACCGGGCTACCAACCAACTTGACCCAGGTAAGTGCTCCAGTCTCAGGCACTTCGTACAGGACAAGGTCTTCGGTGATCTGGGTCGACCTTGGGGCTCCGAACCGCGGGTCAAGAGGCGGCGGCTCCTCCGCAATCAAGTGCTCGGTGGGTACGTTCACAAACTTCTCAAAAAGCACGTCTTCATCAATTTCGAAGAAGCTCTCCGGGGTCATGTCTGGAAGTTTGTCCAGCAGGCTCTCTGGTGTCATCTCCTGAACCAGGTCGTTCATTTTGGAAACGTCCTGGTCCACAACCCTGTCCATGATCGCAGCTGCCTGCTCTGTGGCTACGGCTTCTAGGATGTCTGCAGCTTTGGCGGTTGCCACTTCGACGACGATGTCGCCGCCTTTTTCTGCCGTTACTTCTTGGATGATGGCCGCAGCCTTCGCTGTAGGCACCTCTTCGATAATGTCAGCACCCTTGGAGGTGCTCACTTCTTCCATGATAGTGGCGCCCTTGGAGGTTTCCACTTGCCCGATGATGTCGGCACCTTTGGAAGTGCTCACCTGCTCCATGATGCCGGCGCCCTTGGAGGTGCTCAACTCTTCGATAATGTCAGCGCCCTTGGAAGTGCTCACCTCTTCCATGATGTCGGCACCCTTGGAAGTGCTCACTTCTTCCATGATGTTGGCACCCTTGAAAATGCTCAACTGCTCCATGATGCCGGCGCCTTTGGAGGTGCTCACTTCTTCCATGATGCCGGCACCCTTTTCGGCTGTCACGTCCTCAAGAATGTCCGCGGCTTTGTCTGACTGGACGAGCTCCAAAATTCCGGCAGCGTCCTCTGCACTGGACTGCTCGACGATACCGGAGGCCTTTTCAGTCGATACGTTTTCGAGAATATCGGCCGCTTTGGTCGGGTCGGTCTTGGCCAGTACTTCGGCGGCGGCGGTGTCATCCGTCGCTTCCAGCACTTCGGTGGCCTTTTCGCCAGTCAAGTTTTCGATAACCTCGGCAGCTTTCTCACGGTCGAGGGTGTCTAAAAGCTTGCCTACATCTTCAGCGTCCAGTTGCTCGAAAATCTCTGTCAGTTTTTCGTCGCTGACCTTTTCGAGAATGTCTGTCAGATTCTCAAGGTTGTCTTCACCTGTATCTGTGATCAGGTCAATGACGGTATCGGTATCGGCGCCTTCAATTGCGTCGGCCTGATCCTGTTGTGCAGCCTCATTTTCCTCGTCGGTCGCGCCAGGGTCGGGCGTGGCAATCGGGTCGAGATCATCGCCGCCTCCTCCGCCGCCGCCGCCGCCACCGGCCGGGGTTGCTGTCGGCTGGGCGCCGCCTCCTCCTCCTCCGCCGCCACCACCACCGATGGGGCCGCCTCCACCTCCCGAAGACGGTAGGGAGCTGACCGAGAGGTTGAGTTTTTGAATCTTGCCGCTAGTAAACACCACTGTGGCGGCTACCAGGGTGGCATTGTCGCCTCCGACGAAGAACTCCACCCTTTCTCCATTGGTCCCACCTTCTTTATTGGCTGTTGAGGTGTCGTCAGCCAGGACCCGGAAGGTGTTGAGGCCGTACTTGCCGTTTGCATCGGTCCGAGCAACGCCGGAGTCGAAGTTGGAAAAGGCGTAATTAGTAGGGGTGCCATTGACGGTGATGCGTGCTTGAATTTCGATGTCGGCACCCGGGTTGGTTCCACCGACTACCACAGTTCCATAGAAAATATGGCCCAGTTTGGGTTCGGCGTGGACGCTTGGGACGCCACGGGAAAACAGCAGCGTCATGACACCCAGCACCACAAGGGTGAAGGCACCGACCGACCATCTCAAGTTTGTGGTTTTCAACGACATTTCAATATCGACTCGCCGTTACCTTTTGTCCCACATGTCCCAAATCCCGGAATCATCTGTATATTCTCGGACCGGGCGCAGAAAGGCCCCTCTCCGCCGTTAGACTCCCGAAGGAGCGCCCGGAGTGGGGCCTTTCGAAATTGCACTTAGCTATTGTCGATTCGAGACCGGACGGCAGCAGCACCCATGAGGGTCTCCAGCCAACCGTCCAATCTCTTATCCCTTCTTGACCTATCCACTCCTCCGCCCGACCGCTACGGGGTCACCTCTGTGTTGGGCACGAGCGTCTTGACGAAGAAGCCGTTAGGCGTCCCCATTATGTCGCTCACACCTGCGAAGAGGGGGTTGAGTACACCGTTGCGTACCTCAAGCACTCCCGTCGCCGAGTCAAACTCGACGAACCGCTGGAACTCTACCAGCGAGGTGAACAGAGGTTGCCCGGTGTTGACTGAGGTCAATCCTCGCAGGCCCTGGTTCACCGGCAGCGGGTTTTCTGAAATCAGTGCGATCTGGTGCCAGCCGACCTTGGCCAGCAGGTTGGTCGCGGGCAGCGACGGCGGGTTGCCGAACGGGTCGAAGTACACGCCATCCAGTCTGACACCGACCGGGACCACGATCTGGTCGCCTGAACCCGTCTGAGTACGGCTAAACGCTGCCTGGTCTGCGATGACCCAGTAGCCTCTACCCTGCTTCAGCTCGGTCAGGTCGCCACCGACGCCCCGGATGTGCTGCAAGAACACACCGTTCGGGTCGTTCAGATCCGTTGCTGAACCACCGTCGCCGAGACCACCGGTGAAGTGGAAGACACCTTCGACGATGTCGCCCAGCTTGGGCCTCTCTACAACGGCGTTGCCAGCCCCGCCCGCCAGGTAGCCTCTCTTAAGGGTTATGTCATTACCGTGCATCGCTGTGATGACGTCCGGATGGAAGCCAGACACCCTACCGCCGTCCGGAACTGGTCCGCTCAACGCCGGAGAGATGGTGAGTGTGTTATTGCCTGTATCTACAGCCACGACTGTAGCGACCTGCGTGTCCGGCGTCTGACCGAGGCTGAACGGACCGACATCACCGCCAACCCTGACGGTCTGGAGGACTACAAATGCCGAAGCATCGACTACGGCCAGGATATTGTCACCACTCGATGCACCAGCACTGAGCTTCGATTTACCTGTCCCGAGCCTAATCCTGTCTCCCACTACCAGACCGGTCGAATCAGCAACCGTTAGCTCGGTAGCAGAGGTTGTCGCCGTTACCGTGGTGTTCGCAAGCCCAGCATTTAGCGTGCTAGCGAAGCTCGGTTCCAGGGCGTTGGGATCCAACGGCTGGCCGAGGAATTCGAGGATATCGAAGTTCGCTGAACCGCCCGTGCCCTGCAGGTTGATACCCACAAGGTTGGCACCGCCGAACAGGAACATGCGCTGCGACACCAGCGAGGGTACGACCCTAACTGTGATCGGTAGCGGGTCCGATGCGTTGCCAGCAGTGTCGAACGCGACTGCATTGAGCTGCAAGTCAGACACCTGGTTACCCGGCACCGTGCCGAACGCCAGCTGGTTCCCGGTCACCCGGAACATATCGGTTATTACGCTAGGAACGGCGCTGGCCGCCAGGGACGCACCAATAGTAGGTGCACCTGTGACCTCTATCCGGTCCACGCCCGACAACGGGTCTACAGCCGTTACCTGGACGATGAACTCGTCATTCTGCCTGGAGGCGACGACGCCTACGACGTGGATGACACCTTCGTCAGTTACTGTCGGCGGGGTCGTGTCACCAATGGCGGTGACAGTTGCAGTCGACTGCTTGCCGCCCTGATCTGTACCAATGGCCGCAAAGGTGTTGAGTCCTTCGTCCAACTGGACAGGCACTGAGAACCCGCCGCCCTGCGGTAGCGAACCAGTGCTGAACACCGTAACCACACCACCACCCGGTTTGGTGTGTTTGACCTCCAGCAATGCGAACGTGTCGTCCAGCACGAACCCGCCTAGGGTCTGGCTTAGATCGTTAGTTATCAGCTGTCCCGGGGCCTCGCCCTGGAAGTTCAAGGCCACCAACGGCGGGTTGGTGTCGACGTTGCCGGAAACCTGGTCACTGTTGCGCAGGAAAGGACTGTAGGGTTGCGACACCTTTGCCACAACGATGTTCTGACCCTCTGCAAGGTTGAACGGCGTGGTGAACTCGCGGTAGAACGTGTTGCCACCGTCTGTTACCGGACCGCCGACGATCGGCGTCGTTGTGACGAGGATCGTCCGGGTGGCGGCACCCTCAACCACGATGTCGTCCACGAACCAGCCTTCGCCCTGGTTGGCGAATGCGGTAACCGTGTTGAATTCGAATTCGATAAGCAGTCGCTGGCCAGCGAAATCGCCGAGTTGAATGACTACCTCGTTGAACCGAGGTGTTCCACCCGGCCTCAGAGCCGGTTGTATCTCAGCGAACTGGAAGCCCGGGAGCGCATCGAACGGCGCGGGGTTAAAGCCGAAGCCCGGACCCACGATCTGCGCTATCGGCTGGAAAGCACCGACCTGGTCCTGACCGGCAGCGTCCTTTGTCACGGTAGCGACGCGGACTATCTTTGTGTCGCTGTCCGGGTGTGCCTCGGTGTTGTACCAAGTCTGGAAGCGCAAGACCGTGTTGTCGCTTACCTCGAACGGTGCGTTGAGCGACAGGGTGCCGCTATTCTGGCCGTTCGTGTCGTAATTGGGCTGGTTAGCCGTACCGTAGCGCCACGAGCATGTCGGGGACGCCTGTAGTCCTGTTAGGAACCCGGCATCGCCGTCGCAGGCAATGTGCCACAGGCCAGACGTGCCCCAGATACCTTCGGAAGTGCCGGGTGTGACGCTATCGTCAACCGACTGGAAGAACGGCAATTGCACACCGACCTCAGCCTGCAACACGGACGGGTCTGTGACGCGGCCTGAAACTGTGGCAGCCGTCGTCGTGAGCACGAAGTTGTTTGCAAGACCAGTCAACTCAACAACCACGTTGTCGTTACGAACGATGGCGAACTCAACCGGGTCCTCCCCATTGGAAGTGTCACTAACTGTGAAATTCCCCAGTTGATCGGAAGTACCTACCGCCGTTATCGACGCGGTGTAGGGCGTCCCTGTTGCGCTAACAACCGTCAGTTCGATCGTGTTCTCCGGCAGTGCTGTGCCGAGAACCCTGCCGTTGTCGTCGCCGACGGGATCGTCAGCCATGAACAGGGTGCGGCCCACATAGGACGCACCGGTAATGTCGATCGAACCACCCAGGTCAATTCGCTGGGTCATGGTGCCGTCGTTCCGGTCGAAACGGGCGAATATGTTGGAGTTCTGGTCATTCCCTGAATGGCCGAACGCCACCAGCGAGCTATCGTCGGAGAACAGTGACCCTTCGAGGTACTCGAAGGCTCCAAAACCGTCTATCGGGGCGAAGCCGCCGGAAAGCTCGACGACTTCTTCGACCCTCTCGAACGGGGCAGCAGGGTCGAACTTGTACCAGCGCCTCTCGAGGCCGTTATCGCCGCTTGTACCGAGGTAGAGGAACTCGCCGTCACTTGTCATCGCCTCAATCGGCGTTTGCAACAACGGAATGTTCTCGAAGTCCTCGAAAAGCGGGTCTGCGAATATCGGAAACGAGTTCACTTCGGCACCGGTGGTGCCGTCAAACTGGAACAGCGCTATGAAGCGTCTTGCCACGAATGGCTGACCGCCCGGGCCGTCCGGGTCGAAGCCGCGGAAGTCGTTGGTGACCACGTATAGATCACCGTCGTGCACGGCCAGGGCACCGGCCTCAGAGCCGGGGACCTCGACGCCGCTGACACCACCGAACGTAGTATCGACTGTGGCCGCCGTCGCGGTTTCAAACGTTGCGGCAGCCGTCGTCTTCATGATGCGGTCTACAGGTTCCGCTTCGACACCGATGAACAGTGAGCCGTCGGCAGCTGCACTCATACCGAACGGGTCGGTTGAAATCTCAACCGTCGGAGTCGGAATGACAGCCCGAACGATGCGGTCTGCATTGGCATTGTCTGCCATGTACAGGTAGTTGCCGATTACGACGGCACCCTGTATCGAAGACGTATCGGTTACTTCGAACTCGTTTTCTAGCCGACCCTCAACGTCAAATTTAAAGACCCTGTCACTCTGATCGACAGGCAGGTAACTTTCCAAGACTTGGCTAAACGCGATGGCGTTGAGACCGCCCAACTGGAAGCCAGGGTTTGTTTCACTGAAGAAGAACTGCCGGCCAACTTCGTTGCCGCTGTCTGGGCTGATGAGAACGGCTTCACCACCACCGAACCCGAAGCTCTGCGACTCAACGACAACCAGGTTCGTGCCGTCGTTGGTCATGCCGCCTGGAGCGCTACCGATGGAGAACAGGTCGAAACGCCTGTCCTCGTCTCCGTCGGTCGAGTCCAGAACCACGATCTGCTGGGGGCTCCCGAAGTTGTTGAAGTCCTGGATGCCGACGAACAGTTCGTCGTTCAAGAATGTAATTGAATGTGCGCTTTCCGAGTCAACCTCGAAGTTGCGGACTATGGACGGGCTTAAGTTAGTGTCAGTCGAATCGAGCACGATGATGTGGTCGTTCGCCTTGCCCTGTCCGTCGAGGAGGACGTAAAGCTCGTTGTTGGCAGCGTCGTGCGCCAGACCGAGTGGGCTGGTAGTGACATCGGACGGTATGGAAGCCGTGTAGATTTCACCGCTGCCGTCGTGGGCGATGTACAGCGTGTCGCTAGCACCAAACGTCATGCCCTGGATGTTGCTTATCCCGGACCCGCCGCTTGAGCCGGCTCCGTCCACGTCAAAGTCTCGGATTACAAACAAGTCCTGACCTTGCTGGAAGGTCTGGGCGATTATGCTCTCGCTACCCTGGGAACGGCCAGCAAATATTTCAGAGCCCAATGACCTGAAGGCCACGCCCCGAGCACCGTTTTGGAGAAGCGAGTTCTGGTTGTTGCCTTGGATGAACCGTTCGCCCTGGAAGCCACCGCTGGTGTCGAACAGTTTGTACTGATTGCCGTTCCGCGGGGCGACGATCAGGATTGTTCCGTTGTTGGTCAAACCGCCTGGCTGGTCATGGAACTGCTGACTGACGTCAAGCGTGTCGTTAGTGTCGCCGTCGGTACCCTTCAGCTCCCAGATCAAAGTCTGACCAAAGCTGTTGGTGCCGACCAGGTACAGGAAGCCGTCGAGGAATGTAATTCCCTCTATGTTGGAGCTTGGTGCTACCTGGATTCCGTCGGAGCTGAAGTCGGTCAGCAGTGCGCCCGTGGAGGCGTCCACCTTCACGATGTAGTCGGAAGGGTCACCATCGACCACGATAAACACGCCCTCACCGATGTTGCCACCACCGGAAACACCGAGGAGCTGGCTGCCCGCCGCAGCGTAGGCCAGCGCGCGGGGCCTGTCGGTAACGGTATCGACCAGCGCGCCCTGGACGATCCGGCTACCGGTGGAGGTCACCTGCTCAGCTATGAACAGGATGTCCTGATCGAACGTCATACCCAGCACACTGCCGGACATGTTGGAATTATTAACCCGGAGAGTATCGGAAGAAAGCTGGCTTTCGAAGCTCAGGTTGGAGGCTAGCGTTACCAGGGTGTTGTTGTTCGCAGCCACGAACACGTCACGTCCGCCGTGGTACGCAAAGGCGTTCGCCCCGAAGACCTGGGTCTGCGGGTATTTCTCTCCGCCCACCTTTTGGCTCGTTTCGGGGTTGATCTCGACGATGAAGTCAAAGTTCTGCGAGTACACAAGCAGGTTTGATCCGTTGTCGGTCATTCCGCCGATGTTGTCCTGGATATTGATGCCCTGACCGTTGAGGTTGATCGTGCTGACAACCGCACCGGTTTGCGGGTTAATCTTCCACAACGTTGGGTTGATGCCACCGGACTGTTGCTGTTCGTTGCCAACTATGTATATGAAGTTGTTCAGGAACGCGATACCTGTCGTGTTAGCACTAGGTGCGTCTACCACGCCATCCTTGGCACCGTCGCTATCGACATCGTCGCCGAAATCGGTCTTCAGCGCGCCGGTAGTGGTATTGGCCTTGACCAGTTTGTCGAACGGCGAGGCGTCAATAATCATCCACAGGGACTCGCCACCGTCGGAGCCAGAGGCGCTGTGAGCGATACCTCGAACCAGCTGAGTTGCCGTGTCTCCAATGAAGGCACGGCTGATGCGGCCACCACTGCCGTTACCCTCATGCGCAATGTAGAGGGTATCGACGTTGAACGTCAGGCCCTGCACATTGCCAGCAGTCGGGCTTGACTGGTTGAGGACCTGGTCGCTTACCGTCGACTCGAAACTCGAGTTAAAGCCCACAAGGTTGTTGTTTTTGGCAGCGAAGTAGGTCTGCCTACCGCTGTTATAAGCGATGCCTCGGGCACCATTGATACTGGCGCCGGTAACGAAGGGGTTCTCGACCGACGAGCCGTTGCTCGGGTCAATAACGAACGCGTTATTAAAGCTACTGGTGAAGATGACGAGGTTAGTGCCGTCGTTGGTTATGCCGCCCACTTCTTCAGATATGAATGCAGAAGTACCCAGGTCGATGGTTTGGGTAATGTTGCCGCTCAAGGACATCTTATGCAACTTGGGGGGCTGGAAGCCGCCCTGGTTGGAAACCAGGTACAAAGTACTACCAAGGAAGGTGATACCCGCGACGTTGTCGTTGGGCGCAGAGGCAGCGCCGTCACCGCCGCCGAACGCGGTCGTGCTTGAGCCGTCCGAGGCTTTTACTTTAAGCACGAAGTCTGTCGGGGAGCCGTCAACCACGACAAATAGCGAGTCAGAACCAGCAGAGGCTGCTGGCGCGAATGCAACGCCCCTGGGGAATATTGGACTGTTCACACTCTCGCCAACGAAAGTCTCGTACACGTTGCCGTCAGACGAGGCGAGATACAGGACATTGGCAGTGCTGCCCGAACCGAAGGTCATCCCCCTGACGTTGCCGACCTGCGGTGACAGGTTGAACGTGTTGACCCTTGTTCCATCGTTTTGCCACTGCACAATTTCGGAACCATCGGAGGTGTACAGGGAGTCGTTGTTGAACGCTACAGCGTCGTAACCAGGGGAATTGAAGTTGTTGAAACCGGAAATCGAGTCGTCGTCAATAGCGTTACCCGACGTGTCGATGTTGTAAAAGGTAAACCCGCCCTTATTCGCCAGCCACAGGGAACTGTCGGACGTATCGACGGAAATACCAGCGACCTCATCGTATTTGAAGAAGCTAGGAGCACTGACGATCGGGGTCAGTGCACCCCATGCTGCTTCTGTACCCGCTGGCAGGCTGGAAGGGTTGACGGGGAAAATTCGATGCTGTGAGTCGTTGGATTCAATTAAATCGTTGAAGCGATAAAAATTTTCCAGGACGTACAGGGTGCCATCCAGATAGGCGACGCCCTCAAGTCCGGAACTGGGACCATCTACGCTCGTTAGCACAGTGCCGGACGAGTTCACTCGGCGAAGCTCATCGACTCCATTCGTACCGGTGTTGTTTGAGATAACCCAAAAATCAGTACCGTCGAACGCGATTCCCCTGGGGTTAGAGGCCCCTCCACCCAAGGTGGCCAGCGACGTAACGGCAGGGAAGTTTGACTGCCCGCCTGGCGCAGACGCGAGGGACGGGCTGGGGATTGCGAAGTTGTCCACCATGTCAGGCAGATTGGGCACACCGCTCGGACCGGCCACGACGGGCACGATGGGGGCGGTGAAGCCAATGGAATTGCCCGTGTCGAATACAAGATCAGGGATGGGATTGGCCGATAGGGCCGCTACTGCATTGGTGGACAGGGTTACCGCAGGAACGAGGAACGCGAAATCGGCCTCAGGCAGGGCTGTGCCTGTAGGCGCGTTCGGCACCGGGATGGTGGTGAACACGTCCTGAACGTTCGGGAGCTGCACGCCGGTTGCGGGGGTCGGCTCAACCAGCTGCGGGATGCTGTAGAGCACCTCGAAGCGCTGGCTCGGATTCGTGATCAGTGCGAAAACGGGTGCCGGGTCCAGGAATACTGGTGGGGTCCACCAGATGTCGTAAGTAAGGTTTGCGCCACTCGTGGTGCCCTTGAAGGAGCCTTCGCCGGGCAGCGTACCGGGCAGGGTACCGGGAACAGTTCCAGATCCGGTCAGGATGTCAGTGAACATCACCTCGACAATTAGCTTGTCAAGAGCGGGGTCAGTGCTGGCCGAGAGGTTGAATGTGCCCTCTGCGATCGGCAACTCAACGTCGATAGTCTGCGGTCCATCGACGATACGAAGGGTTACGGAGTCAAGCGAGGATTCCTCAGGATGGGGAATGAGCAGGGTGCCGGTGAAGTGGACCGTCTGACCCAACAGATAGTCGGGCACCTCGTTAGGTGCAGCAGGCGGGTCGAGCGCAAGGCCGACCTCCCCTGGTGTATCGACACCATGGATTACTCCTCGACTGAAAAGTACGGATGTAACTATCAGCGCTAGGAGAAGTACGCCGGAATAGGCCAGAGACTTCCTGTTCATTACCACCTGCCTTATTGCAAGACCACTGTTCCGCAGGAACCCGAGTCAATCAATTAAAATGCGTCTTTTGGACGCACAAACCATATGCCCCCT
>Ga0066627_1350396_pt1 | contig 11324 bp, 8 predicted proteins | sample SaaInl4_135m_RNA_FD_62653 | JGI IMG/M metagenome (GOLD analysis project Ga0066627, IMG submission 62653) | Marine microbial communities from expanding oxygen minimum zones in the Saanich Inlet - SI054_135m_RNA (Metagenome Metatranscriptome) | ecosystem: Environmental > Aquatic > Marine >...
GCCTACCAGTGCCCGCTGGACGGCGTCGGGCTTCAGGAGGACTAGTGTGCGTTCCACGTGTGCCTATTCCCTAACATGAAATGCCCCCCGAGGACCTCGGAGGGCAGGAGCGTTGGTCGAAAGGCGTCGAGGCGGCTACGCGGCGGTGTCCGCCCGCAGCTCAAGTATGTACGCCTCGTCTATCTCGTTGGACCCATGCGATGGGTTGGAGTGTTCCTCGGGGAACTGCTTCAGCATCGCTTCGTACTCGCCGATTGCGCGCGGGTCACGTCGGTCCTGGTATATCTTGCCGATCTGATATTGGGCATTGCGGCGCACGTCATACCCGGAGCGGGCATCCGTCTCGATAGACCCGACCGACATCACACCATCCGCGATCGTGCGGTAAGCCGCCACGGCCTCGTCCACCTGGTCCAAGCCGTCGAGGTAGATACGCGCCATGAATACCTGCGCTGCTGGGGCGTTCTTGCTGTTCGGGTGCTTTTGGATCGCTGTTTTCAGCGCCGCCACCGCCTGGTCGTACTCCTGCATACGTTCCGACGCCCAGCCGATGCGGAATGCGGACTCCTCCGCGAACTCCGTGTCCGGGTACAGCTCCATCGTGGCGTTATACGCGTCGATCGCCCCGGTGAACTGCCGTTCATCGAAGTACGTCTGACCAATGTTGAACTGAGATGCCGCCGCGTAGTCGGCGTCGGCGATCTCGATGAGGTTGCGGAACTGCGTGCGCGCCGCGTCGAACTGCTGCCGCTCGTGGAAGATGACGCCACGGTAGAACATGGCGGCGGGTAGCTTGTCCGTCATCGGGAAGTCCTCGGAGAACTTCGCGAGCTCTGCCAGCGCGTCGTCGTAGGCGGCCCGCTTCAGCTGACACACCGCGTGACTGAGCGAGACGTCCTCGTAGAGCGACGAGGATGGGTATTGAGCCAGGAATCGGTCGAAGAGCACGAGCGCGCGGTCGTATTCCTGCCGCTGGAACAGTGCGACCCCAATGGCGTTCAGTGCGTCGGGGGCGTGTTCGCTGTCCGGGTAGTCGTTCAGGATGCGTCGATAGAGCGCAAACGCCGTGTCCGCCTGGTCCTCGACGTCGATGCGCGCCGCGATGGCGAACAGGGCGTCGTCTGCGTATTCGCTGTCGCCGTAGGTGTCGAAGACGCGGCGGTACAACGCGAGCACCTGTGCCCAACGTTCCGGGTCGTTGGCGTCGGCGGGCGGGGAGTCCGTACGTACGGCGAGGTCGTACGCTTCCGCCGCGTTCACGTAGTAGTTCTGGTAATCCCGATCCGCACTTCCGCCCCCGGACGTGGTACGTCCAGCGATGAATGCCAGGACCACCAACGCTATCGAGACCACCGGCATGGCTTGCTTCACGACGCCGCTCCCTTGCTGTCGTCGACAATCTCCTCGAAGAGCCGCAGCGCGATTGCCGACGCCTCCTTGACTTGGTCGCGCGACGCGTCGCGGTTCGTGACGAAGCGGAGCATCGTTGGCCCGTAGACACTCGCTAGCACGCCTCGCTCGCGTAGCTCGTCCACCACCTGCCCGGCGTCGGCCCCTACCCCGTCGGTGCGCACGATGACGATGTTCGTCTGCACGCTCCGTGGGTCGACATCCAACGCGTCGATGTGGCTGAGCTGCTCGGCGAGGTACGTTGCGTTCTCGTGATCCTCGTGCAAGCGAGCGGGCATCTCATTCAGGGCTATGAGGCCCGCCGCCGCGATCACACCTGCCTGACGCATCGCGCCGCCCAGCCGTCGACGCATCGCGCGCGCGCGCGTGATGAACTCGTCTGAGCCAGCAAGGATCGAGCCAACGGGAGCGCACAGCCCCTTAGAAAGGCAGAACTGTATAGAGTCGACGTGATCGGCGATGTCGGCGACCGTGATGCCGAGGTGAACGGCCGCGTTGAACACCCGCGCGCCGTCCATGTGTAGAGGCACGTTAGCGGCCGATGTGGTTGCGTGGAGGTCGCGAATGTCCGCCGGGTCGGGAACACTGCCGCCGCGTCTGTTGTGGGTGTTCTCCACGCACACTAGACCCACCGCAGGGTGCAACCAGCCCGGCCGATCCAGATGCCCCTGCACGAAATCGGGCGCCGGGATGCCGCTGTCGTTGTTGGTGAGGATGGGCAGGATCCCACCCAGCGCCGATACGCCCCCCTGCTCGTAGACGTAGATGTGGCACTCGGCATCCATAATCGCGGACTGCCCAGCCGTGGCGTGGGTTAAGACGGCGCACGCGTTTCCCATCGTGCCGCTGGGCACGAACATCGCCGCCGCTTTGCCGACTGCGGCCGCCGCCTGTTCCTCGAGCGCGCGGACGGTTGGGTCCTCGCCGTACACGTCGTCGCCGACCTCCGCGTTCGCCATCGCGCGGCGCATATCGGATGTCGGCTTGGTGATCGTGTCGCTGCGAAGGTCGATCGGGGCGGTCATTCGTCTTCTACGCCGCCGATGATGTCGAAGTGCATCCGTAGAGCGTCTGCTCGCCGTAGAGCCGCGCTCGCGAGATGGTGGCCGGCCGCATTGCGCCTGGCGTACTTTGCGTATACCGCCTGGAAGTGGTCGATGCACTGTGGCGTCAGTTCCTGACGCGCCAGCGCCTCCGCGCGCCAGTAGGCAGCCGAGATGCGGCTCTCCTCGTCGTATTCGTCGCTGTCGACTACCGCCTGCAGTTGCGCAACGGCGGTAGCGTAGTCCCCCTGATGGTACGCGTAGCGTCCTTCTGCCAACGGAGTCGTCGGCAGCGCGGCTATAAACTTGGGCCTCGGCGGAGGAGGGGGCGGCAGAAACGGGTCGTCACCCGCAGCCATGCGTGCGTCACCCACCGCGACGGTGTCGTCAGCCGCGACCTTGGTGTCGTCAGCCGAAGCCGCGGCGTCGTCACCCACAACCACGGTGTCGTCAGCCGCTGCTGTGGCGTCGTCAGCCGCCGCCTCGGTGTCGTCAGCTGCTGCCTCGGTGTCGTCAGCTGCTGCCTCGGTGTCGTCCTGCTCGGCCACTTCCGGTTCCTGGTCTTCGGTCAATGCCATTCCCTTTCTCGGCCTTTCGCGAAATGGATCGTGTGATCCGGGTATTTCTGGACAGTTCTGGTCAGCTTGTGATCACGTAGGCTCGCCTACGCGTCCAGCCGATTGCTGCCGCGCCAACCAACGCAACCACCACAACGTGCGCGAATGTCGTGGCGGCTCCCGACGCGAAAGCCAGAGGAGGCGACACCCACGCCGGCGCATCAGCAAATCGCGGCGGCACAGGCAGAAACGCCATCAATAGCGATGCTCCGCCAACATACGAGCCAACGGGCCGCGCGGCCGCGATGATGACTCCCCAGGCAGCCACGATAGCAAGCGCGCGCCCGGTGTCAGCGGCGATTTGCGCCACGTCGGTGGCTCCAGAGGCGACAACCCACACGGGAAGAGCCAGGAGAATGTGACCCACGGCCGGCATCGCCTTGCCCAACCGGTCGCCAGCACGCGTTGGCCAGCCGATCGCAGCCACCAGCGCCATGCCAACGTACGCAGCGTCCGTCGTGGCGCGGTCGTCGATGCCCAAGGTCGCCTCGATGACGACGACCACCGCGTATGCCGCTACTCCGGCGGCCAACCGCGCCCACGTCCGTCGAGATGCCAGGTCCTGGTAAGCCACCGCGAAGTCCTCACGGCCGCCTGGACCCAGCAATGCCGCCAGCTGCGGCGCCTCCCAAGTATACGAGCGGGAAGCTCACCCAACAACGCGGCTGACTCAGACATCTACGCCAGGTCAGAGTGACCGCGCAACCGCTGTCGACGCACGGGGTGGCGCAGCTTGCGCAAAGCCTTCGCCTCAATCTGGCGTATGCGTTCGCGTGTGACGTTGAAGACGGACCCCACCTCCTCGAGTGTGCGAGGGTAGCCGTCGCCGATGCCGAACCGGAGGCGGATTACCTGCGCCTCGCGCGGGTCAAGTCCTTCGAGAACGCCTGCGACCTGCTCTTTCAGCAGCGACACCGCCGTCTCGTTCACGGGCGACTTGACGTCCTTGTCCTCAATGAAGTCGCCGAGGTGACTGTCCTCTTCCTCGCCGATGGGCGTTTCCAGCGAGATCGGCTCCTGCGCCACGCGCATGATCTGATGCACCTTCTCCGGCGGCAACTCCATGCGCACGCTGAGTTCTTCCGGCGTGGGTTCGCGACCCGTCTCCTGCACGAACTGGCGCGAGATGCGCGCCAGCCGGTTGATCGTCTCGGTCATGTGGACCGGCACCCGGATGGTGCGCGCCTGGTCGGCGATGGCGCGGCTGATCGCCTGGCGGATCCACCACGTGGCGTACGTGCTGAACTTGTACCCACGCCGGTACTCGAACTTGTCCACGGCCTTCATCAGACCCATGTTCCCCTCCTGGATGAGGTCGAGGAACATCAGGTTCGGCGTGCGCACGGTGTATTTCTTGGCGATGCTGACGACGAGGCGCAGGTTCGCCTCAATGATCGCGCACTTCGCCTCGGCGGCAAGCGATTCGCCGCGTCGGATGCGGCGGCGTATCTCCTCTAGCCGGTTCACGGAGAACCCAAGGTGATGCTCGATGTGCTGGATGCGGCGGCGCGTCTGGATGATCTCGCGGCCCAGGCGCGCGATGTCCTGCGTGTTGAAGCCTTCCGGCAGTCTGCGCGCTCGCGGGCGTCCTGCCAGGGCGACGACCTCGTCACACGACAGCCGCGTCTCGCGGGCGATGTACGCCAGATGCCGGCGCATGCGCGCCACCTCGAACGCGGTGCGCTTCACCCCGTCGCTCATCGCGCCGATGCGTTCCCGGCTGAGCTTCAGCTTCCGCAGTTTCGCCGACACGGCAGATCGCTGCTGCTCGGCGTCCTCGACGAAGCGCGCGCGCGCCTCGTCGTCGGCGGCGTTGCTCTTGCTGTAAGTCTCGCGGATGGACAGCTGGGCCTCGTTGAGGGCCTCGAGCGTCTCCTTGGCTTGGCGGATGTACCGCGTGCCGCGACCCGACCGGCTCTGCGTGGGCAGCGCCAGCACCTCGGCGGGGCGGAGCTTCTCCTTCACCATGCCGTTGAGCAGCTTGCGGATCTCCGTGAGCGCCATCGGCGTATCGAGGACGGCGTCGCGGACGATGTGGTGGCCCTTCTCGATCTGCTTCGAGAGGGCGACCTCCTGCTGCTTCGTCAGGAGGGGCACCTTGCCCATCTCCCTCAGGTAGACCTTGATGGGGTCGTCCGACGACCAGTCGACCGGCTCGCGTTCCAGAAGCGAACTGAGGAAGCGGTCCCCCTTCTCCGCGTCGCTGGATTCCTCGCCCGGCCCGCCTGCGCCCATCGCGTTGACGCGGTCGAAGTCGATGCGAGCGGTATCGACGCCCACGTCGTCCCCGCGCGCCATGCCGATGCCCCGCAGCCCGGCGGCCAGCTGGCTAAATACGGCCTCTTCCTCGGCCTCGTCCTGCTCCTCCACCTCTTCGTAGACGAGAGCTTCACGGTTCCCACCGCTTGTCTTCCGACGCGTATAGGGCCGTGCCGTGCCCGAGGTCTGGTTGCGTATCGCCATACTGAGTTGGTCTCCCTGTTGCCGGACGCCACTCCGCGACGAACGTCGTGATGTGCCTGCGGGCGGTTGAGGTTGACTCACCCGCTCACCCCTGCTGCCCCGCCGCGCCGTGCCTTGGACAGGTCCAGGATTTCCTTGGCCACCTCGAGTTCGTCTGCGTCGCTCTCGCCAAGACGATTGATAACGTATTGCCGTTCAGCGTCGCGTAACGAGTCCTTCACCATCTTATCGACGTGGTCTCGTATCTCCTCCTCCACGTTCGGTAGCTCTCGCGCCTGCGTCATCATACCCGCGATCGATTCACGCAGGCTGTCGTCGTAGCAGGTCTCCATCAATGTGTGAGGGTCGACATCCGCGCCGTTCCGCGCCGACTCCCACAGTATCTTAGCCAATTCCTGGTACGCTTCGCCCTGAAAATCGAAGGGGCTGATGTGCTCGAACACGCCGTTGATGTGCTGTGGTTCCGCCATGAGCAGCGTTAAGAGTTGCCGCTCGAGCGCTACACGGGGCTTCGTCAACTGGCCCTGCACGTTCGCGGGGTCAGCTTCTCCCGTCGGCATTTGGACCTTGTGCCGACGCAATTCCCGCCACAGATCAACCGCTTCGACGCCGAGCTCGCGCTGGAGGCGAGCGCCGTAGTCGCGCAAGACGATGGGATTGCGGACGTGCTGGAGGAGGTCCGCGAGGTCCGCGATGACGGCGACCTTCGTCTCCGGGTCGCTGAAGTCCCGCTCGCGCGCCAGCCGGTTCAGGCGGAAGTCTATGAGCGAGGCAGCGTCGGCAACCCGCGCCCGGAAGGCGTCGCCACCTTCCTCCATCACGAAGTCGTCCGGGTCTTGCCCGGCCGGGAGCGTCACCACCTTGGTGCGGAACCCCTCGCGCAGGAACTGCGGCGCCCCGCGTTCCACTGCTCGCACGCCAGCCTCGTCGCCGTCGAAGACGAAGCACACCTCGTCGGTGTATCGCTTCAGCAGACGCGCGTGGGTGTCCGACAGCGCGGTCCCCAGCGACGCGACCACGTTGCGTACCCCCGCCTGATACAGGGCGATAACGTCCATGTAGCCCTCCGCCACGAGCGCCATGCGCTGATCCTGCATGGGGCGACGCGCGCGGTCCAGGAAGTACAGGACGTTGCCCTTGGTATAGACCGCAGTCTCTGGGGAGTTCAGGTATTTGGGCGTGGCGTCATCGAGAGCCCGACCCCCAAACGCCACGGGCCGACCACCCGGGTCGTGGATGGGGAAGATGATGCGATCACGGAAGTAGTCGTACCGACGTCCTCGGTCGTTCTCGCGTAACAACCCGGCGGCGAGCAGCGCCTCGACGGAGAAGCCAGCGCCTGTCATCGCCTTGAGAAGGTTGTCCCAACCCTCCGGGGCGTAGCCGAGGGTGAGTTCCTCCATCGTCTCGACGGTGATGCCGCGCCCGATGAGGTACTCGCGAGCAGGCTTCCCCGCGTCGTCGTCCATCAGCCATTCGTGGAAGTGCTCGCGCGCGAATCGGTTTGCCGCGCTGACGTCCTGCTCGTCGCTGGACCGGTCGTCGCTCTCTTCGGCAACGGCGATGCCCGCGCGCGCGGCTAGTTTCCGCACGGCCTCCGGGAAAGACATCTGCTCACGCTGCTCGACGTACGTGAAGACAGTGCCACCGGCGCCGCAGCCGAAGCACTTGTAGAACTGGTTGTCCGGGGAGACAGAGAACGAGGGCGTGTCGTCCTGGTGGAAGGGGCATTTGCCGACAAAGTTCTTCCCTGTCCGGCGCAACGCAACGCCGGATTCCTCGACGATGCGGACCAGGTCGACGCGCGACCTGATCAGCGAGATCGTCTCTTGCGGAATCCTACCGGATGGCATGTCCGGGCCCTCTTCGTCAGCATGTACGCACTCGTTCGGTCGTCCGGCCAATCAGTCCCGCAACGTCACCATGGTCACGCCCGCGCCGCCTTCGTCCAACTCTCCGAGGCGATACGCCCCCACCTGGGGATGCGCGCGGAAATGATCGTGTATTGCGCGGCGTAGGGCTCCCGTTCCCTTGCCGTGCACGATGGCGACGTTCTCCAGGCCGCTGAGTGTCGCGTCGTCGAGGTACTTGTCGACCTCTTCGAGCGCTTCACCAGCGCGCATTCCCATAACGTGCAGATCCCCGCTGATGGTTGCGCGTTTCTCGGACGCTAACGCGCGGTATTTCCTCGGCAGCAGCGAGTCCAAGTCCGACGGCTCGCGCAACTCGACCTCGCCAGGTCGCACGGTGAGCGTCAACGAGCCGACGCGCACGCGTAGCGAACCAGAGCCGTCGTGGTCGTGCATCACTACACCGTCTGCCCGCATGTCCTTCACGTGGACGCTATCGCCTTCCTGGAACTTACCGACTACCTCCGCCGCGCCCTCGGCCGTTCTTCCGGCGTGTCCGTCGAGTCCTTCTCGCGCCGACGCGATGTCGCGGTGCGCCGTCGCTATGGATTCCTTCGACGCCTGCGTGCGCCTTAAATCACCGACGGTGCGTTCCACGAGGCCCCGTGCGTCGCGCAGAATGGCGTCGGCCTCCCGTGAGGCCTGGCTTCGAAGGTCCGCCCGGTTCTTGCGCAGCTCTTCGGCGCGTGTCTCGTGTTCGAGTCGCTTCGCCTCGGCACGTTCAAGGGTAGCCCGCAGTTGATGCTGTTCGGCATCCAGCTCGCGTCGCAGGCGGTCTACGTCCTCAATGAGACGTTCCATCTCGACCGCTCCGCTGCCTACGCGCTCCCGCGCAACGGCCAGGACGGACTCAGGCATACCGAGCCGTTCGGTCACGCGGAGCGCGTGGCTGCTGCCGGGCGTGCCAGTGATGAGCCTGTACGTCGGAGCAAGCGACGCCTCGTCGAACTGCATGGCGGCGTTGATGATCTGGTCGTGCTCGTGGGCGTAGACTTTGAGCGCCCCGTGGTGTGTCGTCACCATGACGTGCGTGCCGCGATCGACGAGCTCGTCGATGATAGAGGTCGCCAGCGCCGCGCCTTCCACGGGGTCGGTGCCAGCGCCGACCTCGTCGAGCAGCACGAGCGTGTTCGCGGTCGCGTTCTTCACCACTCGGATGATCCGTGTCATGTGCGACGAGAACGTGCTCAGGCTCTGCTCCAGGCTCTGCTCGTCCCCGATATCCGCATAGATGGCGTCGAACACACCCAGGGCAGTGCCCTCGTCCACCGGGATGTGCAGCCCGCACTGGTTCATGGCGGCAAGTAGCCCCAGAGTCTTCAGAGCGACCGTCTTGCCACCGGTGTTAGGGCCGGTAATCACAACGCCACGGGCTCCGTCGTCGAAGCTGACCGTCAGCGGAATGACGAATCTGTCCTCGGGGGCCTGGCCGTTGGCGCGCTCGTCGCGGAACAGCCGCTCCAGTAGCGGGTGCCGGGCGCCCCTCAAATCAACGTGCGCCGTGTCGCGGATGTTCGCGGCGCGGCATCTGTAGTCGAGGCTGAACCCAGCCTTCGCGCGTAGGAAGTCCAATTCGGTCAGCGCGTCGGCATTGCTGCGGAGATCCTGCTCGTGCACGCGGAGTGCGTCGCTCGTCGCGGCGAGGATGCGTGCGATCTCGCGTTCCTCGTCGGCGAGCAGGCCATGTAAATCGTTGTTCATCTCCACAACCGGCAGCGGCTCCACGAACACGGTGAGCCCGGAGCTGGATTGCCCCTGCATCACCCCGCGCACGCTGCCGCGGAAGTCCTGCTTCACCGGCACGACATACCGCCCGTTGCGGATCGTCACGACGCGTTCGCGCAGAGCGCGCTCGTATTCCGTCCCTTGGAGGATGGAGTCGAGGTGGTTCTGTATGCGGTCGCGGGTGCGGCGCAGTTGCGAACGGATGCGGCCGAGGGTGTCGCTGGCGCTGTCGCGGATTTCGCCGTCCGGGCCGATCACGCGTTCGATCTTGGCTAACGCGGCGGGAAGCCCGACGAGGAGCGACGTTCTACGCGCCAACTCGGGGTAGATCTCGCCGACGCGTAGCTTGTCCAGGAACGTGCGGATGCGCGTCGCCACACCAATGTTCTTCGCGAGGGCGAGCAGGGATTCAGCGTCGAGTACCCCGCCCTTGCGCAGGTGGGCGATGTGGGAGGTAACGTCGTGGAGGCCGTGGAGCACGAGAGGCGAGGGTGAGCCCTGGATGTCAGCCATCTCGTCGCAGGCCGTCAGCTCGCACCTTATCCACGAGGAGTCTGTCGAGGGCTGCATGGCGTCGACGCGGAGTTTGCCGGGAGTGGAGACCGCGTACGCCGACAGTAGTTCCTTGAACTTCCCGAATTCAAGAATCGTGCTGTCGCCAAAGTGCATGCGACCGCCTTTGTAAAGATTCCGTTACCGGGTAGCTCGCTCTTCGTGAGTCTAGTGTCCCGAAAACCGGATGTCAAGCCAATCCGGCGCGTGCGGGACTCCGCTGCCCCGTATGGGGCAACCGGTCGATGGAGCCTCTACTGAGCCGACGCCGTGTCCAGGCGTCGAAGCTCCAACTGAGCCCGCTGATAGTCCGTCTGCGAAGGGGAGATCGTCGTGTCCCCCATCGTCTGTGAATAGCGGTAGGCGGCGGACTCCGGCGAGCCCTCGACCTCGGCGGTCGCGATGTAAACGCGCGCCTCAAGGTGCTGCTCGATCTGCTTCTGGATGCGCACAGCGTCCGTCAGACCTGCCCGTTCGGCCTCTGGCTTCGCGAGGACTGCCGATACCCACGTCTGTAGGGCCCCGTGGGCGTCCGTCAGGTCGGTGGTAGCGGCTCCGACCACTTCGCGCGCTGTGAGGAAGGCGGCGGCGTCCTGCGACAGTTCCGCTTCACGGTCAGACACGGCGGCGCTGCGACGCTGCTCGTAGCGAGTCACGATGGCTTCGTAAGCCCGCTTCGCCTCGTCGGGCTGTCCTAGTCGGCGTGCCATCTCTGCGCGGCCGAGGGCTGCCTCGGTCCATGCCGCATCGTAGCCCGGCACGTCTTGGAAGGGGGTGAGTGTCGGCTCTCCGTAGGCGGCGAGAGCGCCGGCCCAGTTCTCCTGCGCGGCGAGAGAGGCGGCGTACCCCAGTTGCGAGTAGAGGCCGAAGGCGCCGTTGCCAGCGACGGCGGTCGCCTTAAACACTTGCGCGGCTTGTGGAGCGGAACCGTTGTCGAGGTGCGCCCGCGCCTCGGTGAAGCGCGCCTGTGCATCGTAGGGGCCGCCTTGAATGGACGCCAACTGCCCCGCCACGGCGGTCAGTTCCGACGAGCGCGTGGCCTCGGATGCCTGCGCCGTCGCCTCGTATGCGGTGAGGGCGGCGTGGATATCCACGTACGCGACGACGTTGGCGTCGGCGCGCTGGTTCGCCAGCCACACGGAGAGCAGGATCACCAGGACGGCGGCGATCCCAACGAATGTGAGAGGCACGGCGCGCGCTCGCGCGAAGTCCACCCCACGGTTGACGGTTTCGAGGAATCGGTCTTGATCCTGGTCTTCCTCGAGGAACGTGCGTCGTTCGTTCATGCCGGCTGGTCTCTCCTATTTCCGCAGACCCACGGAATTATAGTGGCGTGGCGGCCCATATCCAAAGTTCTTTCCTGCGTCCGGGCCGGACCGCACGGCGATGTAAAACGGCTACGGCGGCGCCGCCGTTACGCATCGCCGTCGGATGGCTCGCGTCCACCGTCGATCGCGCTCACGTGCTCGCGCACTACGTCGGGAGGGGCGAGCTTGATGAATAGCCAGACGCCAGGAGCGATGAGCAGGAAGGCGAGCACCGCGACGTCGTCGACACGTCCGATGAAGGGCAGGTAGTCGAACACGAGGTCCACAGGGCGCACG
>Ga0066627_1012125_pt1 | contig 11106 bp, 13 predicted proteins | sample SaaInl4_135m_RNA_FD_62653 | JGI IMG/M metagenome (GOLD analysis project Ga0066627, IMG submission 62653) | Marine microbial communities from expanding oxygen minimum zones in the Saanich Inlet - SI054_135m_RNA (Metagenome Metatranscriptome) | ecosystem: Environmental > Aquatic > Marine >...
CCTCGGCTGATCTCCTGCATGGCGCTTAGAGCAGTGAAGCAAGGGGAGCGCACCTTGACGCGCGCAGGATGCTCCGAGCCGTCGCTCTGGATGTAGTATCCGAGGTCGCCTCGTGGCGTTTCCGTCCGCATGTATATTTCGCCAGCGGGCGGGCGCAACGTGCCTCGCACCTTCGCGGTGAAGTTCTCGTCTTCCAGGAGTCCTCGCTCTTCCATCTGGTCGAGGACTTGGAGGCAGATCTTCGTGCTCTCGCGCATCTCGTCCATGCGCACCTTGTAGCGGTCCCAGCAGTCGCCGTTTTCGCCGACCGGGATGTCGAAGTCAAACCGGTCGTAGATGCCGTACGGTTCGTCCTTGCGCAGATCCCACGCGAGCCCGGCGCCACGGATGTTGGGGCCCGTCCAACCGTTCTCGATGCACTTGTCGACGTCCCAGACGCCGAGGCCCTTCGTGCGCTCGAGGAATATCTTATTGTGCGTGAGCAGCGTGTCGTAGATGTCGATCTGCGGGCCGAAGTAGTCGAGGAAGCGCCGCACCTTGTGGTGGAAGCCGGACGGGAAGTCCCTCGACACGCCACCGATGCGGATGTAATTGTAGAGCAGCCGCGCGCCACACAACTCCTCGAAGAACTCGAGGATCTGTTCGCGGTCCCGGAAGGCATACAGGAACGGCGTCATGGCGCCGATGTCCATGCCATACGTTCCGAAGGCGAGCAGGTGGCTTGCGATGCGGTTCAATTCGCACACGAGGACGCGGATGTATTCCGCCTTCTCGGGGATCTTGATGGCCTTCGGCCCGCGCGCCATGAGCTTCTCGACGGCGAGAACCCAGCCGAGCTCGTTGTTCATTGCCGCGATGTAGTCCATCCGGTCGGTATACGGGATGATCTGCGGGTAAGTCAGGCTCTCGGCGTGCTTCTCGAAGTTGCGGTGCAGATACCCAATGTGCGGAATCGCCTCCTCGACGACCTCACCGTCGGTCATGAGTTCGAGACGAAGCACCCCGTGTGTGCTCGGATGCTGAGGGCCCATGTTAAGGACCATCGTGTCCGTGCGGAGCGTTCTGGTGGTGGGTTCTGCCATCGACCCCGAATTCCGGTTAGTAGGGGACTTTCATCCCGCGGTAAAACTCTTGAGCGACGTAGTCCTTGCGGAGGGGGTAGCCCTCCCAGCCCTCGGGCAGGATGAGCGGCCGCAGGTCGCGATGACCGGCGAACGCGATCCCCATGAGGTCGTGCGCTTCCCGTTCGTGCCAATCTGCCGTTTTCCATACGCGCTCGACGCTGGGGACAACCGCCGCGGATCGCGGCACATCCACCCGGAGGCACACGACGTGCTTGTGCGTCATGGAGTGCAGATTGTAGACGACCGAGAGATGCTCGTCCCGATCGACCGCAGAGAGGCACATGAGCGAGTCGAAGCGCAACGCGTCATCATCGCGGCAGTATGTTGCCACGTCGGTGATGCTGGCTGCGTCGATCATCGTCTGCGCTGGATCGTAGATGATCGGGTTCTTCGCATCCGACTCATCCGACTGGATCAGGCCGGTGACAACGCCGTCACCGCACCGTTCCAGCAGTCGCGCATGTATCTCTTCTGGCGTCACTGTCGTCCTCGGTAATTGACGTCGGCTCGCGCCTACGCCTTTCTCGCGATGGTCGAGCTCATGATCTTGTCCTGCAGCTTCAGCAGGCCTTCGAGTACGGCTTCGGGCCTTGGCGGACAGCCTGGGATATAGACATCCACGGGGATGATCCTGTCTACTCCTTTAAGGACCGAATAGCCGTGCATCCAATAGGGGCCGCCGCTCGTCGCACAGCTACCCATGGACATGACGTACTTCGGCTCCGGCATCTGCTCGTAGAGGCGCTTCACACGCAGAGCCATCTTCATAGTGACGGTGCCCGAAACGATGAGCAGATCCGACTGCCGTGGCGTGGCGCGCGGTACACCGGCGCCGAACCGGTCCAAGTCGTTGTGCGAGGCTGCCGTGGCCATGAACTCGATGGCGCAGCACGCCAGACCGAAGGTCATCGGCCAGAGGGACGACTTGCGCGCCCAGTTCACGAGCGAGTCTACCGTTGTGACGACGGCGTTCTTATCGAATTGGTCGGCGATTATCCGCATCGCGTCTTTCCGCTAGTCCGCTGCTTCGGCCAGGTCGGTCTCGGTAGTGATCTCGGTCGATGGCATCGGCGCCGCGCCTGGTTCCGCCGGTTGGCGATAGGCGCGCACCCAGTCAAGGTCGCCCTTCGCCCACACGTACGCCAGGCCGATGAGCAACACGCCGACGAAGATGAACATCTCGACGAGCGCGAGGAGCCCAATCTGCTTGAACACGATCGCCCACGGGAACAGGAAGGCGATTTCGACGTCGAACAGCAGAAAGATGAGCGCCGTAGTGAAGAACCGGACGTTGAATTTCAGCCGTGCGTCGTCAACCGGATCCTCGCCGCATTCGTATGGAACGTACTTCTCGCTGCTGTAGACCTCTGGGCGGCCTAGCTTGGAGATGACGTTATTGACGAGGATGAACGCGCAGCCGACTACGGCGAAGACGAAGACGTTGGCGAACTCGTATCGCATGCAGCGCGTTCCTAGTGCGGCCGAATGTGGCTACCAGATGCCGGCTGAGCAGGCGGCGCAAACGTGCCTGCTTGGCACTGGGCCAACCGAATTATAGCACGCGTGCCATCGCGAACAAGCCCAAACCGACCACGCCGAACGCGCGAAGCGCCGACCCAGTCGGGCCGGCGCTTTGAGAGCTTTCGTACGCCCGCGCGGCGCGCGTTCGGCGTCAGACTAGAGCGTGGTCGGGTTCAGCACCGTCGCTGCCGCGGCCATGGCGATCATCGACGCGCCCTGCGAGCCCTGCGGGCCAGCGTGCCGTGCGAGGACGGATTCGCTGGACAGACCCTTCGTCTGGATGCGCAGAGCGCCGGACGGGTCGCGCTGGATGAGGCGCTTGATGTCGTTGGCGATGGACGCCGGCGTGTTCTTGCCCGTCGCATCGCCCACGCCGATGGGGGGCTGCGGCAGGTCGCCACCCGCCGTCGCGGTTTTCGTGATCCCCGCCCTGGCGACGCGCGCTTTCGTCACCGGCATCGCCTTCAGCTCTGCGGCGCGTCTCGCCGCGCTGTCGTCGTGGGCGGCCATCGTGCGCGATGTCACCGTACCCGCCTTCTGGGGGCTGGCCTTCGCCAACTGCACGCGGCCGGGTGCGCCCAGGGATTCGATTCCTCTAATAAGGGCCATGTCGTGGCTCCGTTCTCATTATGTTGCTGATCGCGGCGTCCGCTTGCGCGGACGCCAGTCTCGGACGTCAGTTGGTGCTCTCGCCGACGCTAGGCTGCGTTGGTCTTGCCGCCCCCGGCTGTCTTAGCCTTGGCGGCACTTCTCACCGACTGCGCGCGGCTGTCGCGGGCTGCCGCCGCGGCGGACGCCGCCTTCTTGGCCGTGTCGGCTTTCGGGGCGCGCGTGCGCTGGCTAGCCGGCTGGCTCTTCGGCTTGCTGGCCTGGGTTCCGCGCTTCCGTGTGGACACCGCCGTCGACGCCGCTTGAGCGGAGTCGGCGCGTGCGCTCCTCTTGGTCCGCGCCGCCGCGCGCGCCGTGGCTGCGTTGTCGCGTCGGTTCGTCGCGCTCGTGTCGCGGCTGCTCGCCACGTCTTGCGCCTGCTTCCTGGCATCCGCACGCTTCGACGATCCGGCGGACTTCGTGGACCGCGACGCGGCTGAGGGGCGATTCGTGTCCGGTCTCTGCGTTGCTGGCCCGCTGGCTCTACTCGCGGCGCTTCCGCTAACTGCCTGAGGCATGTGCTGCCTTCTTTCCTCTATCCAGGCGCTGTGCCTGGGACTTATGTGGCGCCGTTCCCCCCGCTCGGTACCGGGGAACGGCGTGTGCTGTTGGCGAGCGCTCGCTCGCGTTCGCCATGGCGCTAGGCGGTCAGGAACGCCGGCGCCTTATGTCTCGTCCGTCCCGGGAGGCGACAGGTCGACGTGCGTCGCTCGACCCGTCGCCAGAGTTGTTGTCTGTCCGTGCCACGCGTCGTGCGCGTGGAATCTCGGTTCTGGCGCCTACAGCGCCGTCGGGTTGTGCACCGCGCCTGCGCCGGCCATCGCGGCCATCGACGCGCCCTGCGGGCCCTGAGGACCCGCGTGTCGCGCAAGCGACGACTGACTCGACAAGCCAGCCGTCTGCGTCTTCAGCGCCCCGACGGGGTCACGCTCAATGGCCGCCTTGATGCCCGCCGCCATCTCCGCAGGCGTGTTCTTCGCGACATCGCCCCGCGCGCTGACTGGGGGCTGCGTTGTGTCGCCGCCCGTCTTTGAGGGCTTCGTGATACCCGCGCGTGCGACCCGCGCGTGGCGTGTCGGCGCGTCTGCGAGCTTGTCCGCCTGCTTCTGGGCGGTGTCAGCGTGCGCCGCCATCGTGCGCGACGTGACCGTGCCGGCCCTGCTTTGGTCCGATTTGGCCATGCTTACGCGGGCGCCAGCGCTCATCGAGTCGAGACCTGATACGATCGCCATGCTGTTAGTCCTCGTGCGTTATGTCTGTGTTGGCTACGCGGCTACCACGTGCTCGGGTCGAGGGCATCGAACGGCCGGCTAGCCGTCGATGACGAGGAGGCCGGCGGTGCAAAGAAGTCGGTGACGGCCCCCACAGCCGCCGTCGCCGTCTCGACCACTGGTTGTGCCACGGCCTCGACAACCGGCGCGGCTACGGCAACGACGGGCGCGGCAAGGTTGGACTCGACGGCGTTGGTGACCCCGGTTCCAACGGCCTCGCCGACTCCCGTCGCAGCGGTGAGTGACGCACCCCCGATGCTCCCAAGGCCGCTCAGCGCGGCGCTACCGACGCCCCCGAGACCTGATACCTTCGGCCCGCCCGAGCCGAACGCGATCCCGACGTCCCCAAATGCGGAGCCGACATCGATGGCGGCGTTCGCCGTCGATGCGCCCACCCCAATCCCGCCGCGCACGCCCGCATAGAACGTGTTCTGCATCGTGTTTTCGATGTTGCCCGTGAAGTCTAGGACATCCTTCACGTCATCCCCGAAGCCCGCCATATTCGCGGCTATCTGCGACTTCTCGCTCACGGTGCCCACGAAGTTCGCATAGGCTTCGGTGACGTCAGCCGTCTCCTGCGCGACATTCGCGGCCGACTCGACCGAGAAGTTGACGTCGCCGACGGCGTCGCCAAGTTCCGAGACCTCTCCAGCTAGGGTGGCCCCTCGGTCAGCCTTGAACGCTACCGCCTCGCTGTCTGGGGCGGCCTGGGCCGCCTCTACGACAGTCCCAACGTCGTCCAGCCCCAGCGCCGCACCTGCTAACCCGAGGACGGCTGTCAACCCAGAGGACGGCGAACGACCCGGCGGCGGGCCGCCCGAGAGGGCTGCTGCCAGCCCGGAGATCGACGGCGGCGACGTTGACCGGCCGCCCGTAGCCTGTGGGGTGTTCGCTGTGGCGCCCTCGCGCGGCCCGCCGCCAGGCGCGCGGTCAGGGGCGGAGCGTGGGGCCGACCCAGCGGCTAAGGAAGCGGCGCGACCGCCGCCGCTGGCTGCGGCCGAGGCGGTTGACGGTGTGGATCCACTTCGAGGCGGGGCATGTGTTGGCCTCGACCCGCCGGCGGCCTGGTGGCTGCCTCCCCGCTGCGGCTTCGGCCCGTCTGTTGCCGGGTCGTCTCCCACGCCGGACGGGCGCCCAAACGTTGGTTGCGCGTCAGGCGAAGTAGGGGCCGTCGCGCCTGCCCGTGGCTGCGGACGCTGTTGCCGCTGCTTCGGTTTTCGTGGGCTGTCGCTTGAGCCCGCGAAGGCGTGGACCGTCGACACCTTGCCGGGACGAGCGAACTTCCCGCCGCTCGCGGACGGGGAAGCGGGCCGCTGCGCGGGGGCCTGTGCGGCTTCGGCGCCACCGCGACCGCGGCTGGGTGCGGCTGGCGCAGTCGCCGCCGGTTCTGAGGTGGAGGGGCGCGGCGCGTCCTGGGGCTTCGTCGTAGGCGTCTTCGTGCCGAAGGCGCGGCGCGGGCGTCCCCGTGCAGGTCTGCGAGTCGGACGGCGGGACGGCGCTCGTCGGCGGGATGCCTGCTTGGGAGCTGCCGCCGTCGACTCCTGTTCGGTTGTGGCAGTCGCATCCGTGCTGGCTTGGCTGGCCGTAGCCTGCGGCTTGCTCGGGCTCATGGGCGTGCTGGCCGCGCGCCCTGGACGTCCACGGCTAGGTATGCGAGTCGGACGACGGGACGGGGCTCGTCGACGGGATGTAGCCTTCGGCGTCGTCGTCGCTGCTGATGCGGTCGACTGGGCGGATGCCCCGGCCGAGCCGCGCTCGGCACGCGCTGCCTCCCTCGCGGCCGCCGCGGCCTTACGACCTTCGGCTGTTGGGCGGGCGCGCTGCGTCTGCGCTTTCGGTTCAGGACGTGGGGCCGAAGGCCGTTGGCGCGTCGGCCTTGCAGCGCGAGTTGGGCGTCGTGATGGCCGGCCAGCGGGCCGCCCAGTGGGTCGTCGAAATGATCTCACGGAGCCAAATCGAGGCACGCGTTGTCTCCTTGCGATGGAGGTCGGCGCTGTCAGCGCCTGGCTCTCCACCGTTTCTCGGCTAGGGCGCAGGACTCATCCTCAGCGCCCGTCAGCGCATTTCTACTCAGCGTAGGCACGCTTGTGTGCGCGCCCGCTGGCGCCGCGCGGTCAGGAACGCCGGCGCCGTGATCTCGTCCGTCCGATTCGGCTACGTCGGGACGCGTCCGTTCCGCGTCCTCGCCCGCGCCGATAGAGTTGTTGTCTATCCGTGCCACGCGTCTAGCGCGTGGAAGCTTCTTACAGCCCGTAAAACCCCACAGGGATCGCCATCGTGGCGGAGCCTTCGGCTGGCTCCGGATCGACGCGCCGCGCCGCTGCGATGAACGGAGCCTCGGAGTCCAGCTCTCTCAGCAAGCTGGAGGAGGGGGACAACCCGCTCGACGCGATCGCGAGCGCCGCCCCCGGGGCCCGCCTGATGTCGCCGGTGAGCCCGGCTATCGCCCCCCCGACGTCCGCTGGCTCGAGGATGGCGCCCTCGTAGCCACTTTCGTATGCGATGGCTTCCGAGGCGGCGTCCACGTTCCTCGATGCCGCTTCGGCGCGCCTATCTACTGCCGGTTTCCGGGCGCCCCCGACTCGCCGTCGCCTGGAAGCTGGCGCGGTCACGGCATGCGCGCCGCTTCCCGCCTTGTTCTGTGATCGATCTCGTCGCATCTCCATCATCCTCAATATCAGTTGCCTGGGATCGCCCACGGGTTGGCACAGGCGCCCCAAGGGTCGGCGGGGCGGCTCGCGCGGTAGCCCTACAACGCGAGCCGCTCACCGACTACGTGTACTTGCACAATTGCAGATACGCGCTTCGGCGGACGCCTCGCGGTCAGGAGCGCGGGCGTCCTCTTCTCTCTTGTCCGGTGGGAACAGGTCTGTCAGGGAACCCGTCCCCAGTCTCTTTCGTCCGGGTGGGCCCGGTGGCCCCGAGAGTTGTTGTCTACTCGTACCGTGCCCAGCTGGTTACCCTCTTCCAGGGGATCGTGCGGGACTCGCGCCCGAGTCCTGCCAGCCGCGCCGGAAACTCTATTTCGGTCTCAGTCCAGCCGTCGCGACATCAATCGCAAGCTGCGGGGCGTTCCTAATGGCCCTGGCGATGGCCTTGGCCGTCGACCCCGCCTCGCGGGCGGACAATGCGCGGGAGGCGAACCCAGAGGACGATCGCAACCCCTGGACGCCGGACACCACCGCCTCGGAACCTACGCGCGCCGCGAAGCGCACTTTGTCGCCGGTGATGACCTCTGCGCTGCTTGCCCTCAGACCACGCCGCACAGCTTTGCTTGGCTGCTGCGCAGCTTCGGTGAACGTCGATGTGGGCTCGGCCGCTTGGGCTGCCGGCCCAGATGTCTGGCGCACCGCGCTGCCTGCCTGGGCAGCTGCGGACACTGCCGCCGCCGTCGTCTGGCGGGCGCGCGCTGGCCCGTGTCTGTGTCGGTGCGCTGGAGTGGTTTGCTGCCGCTGAGTGTGTGCGGGCCGCCATGGCCGCTCTCTCCGAAGCCGCCCGTGGGGTGCGACGCACGCGTCTGGGGGAGGCGGCGCCTAGCGCATTACGGCGAGCATTGGACGCGGCGCGCGCGGGGGCAGATGCCTCCTGCGCTGGTCTCGGCGGCCCGTCGCTCCCATCTGCGGCGGACTCACGGACGACGCGTTCCATCACCGCGTTGTCGGCGGCGCTCGCAGCATTCCGGGTCCGCGCGCCTGCGGAGGGATCCCGCCGGGTCGCAACAGACTCGGCGTGGCGCTGCGCCGCCCGCCTCTGAACCATGGCGGGCGTGTTGGTTCTCGTGGCGATCGCGGCGCGTTGCGCTTTCGCGACTTCGCCCGCCGATACCTTGCCACGCGCCGGCTTGCGGGATGCCGCGTCCTCGTTGCGGGCCTCGACGTGCGCGCGCCGCGTGGCGCCCGGCGTCTCCGCGGCGGCGACCTTGCCGGTGCTGGCGGCGCCCACCGCCCGGGTGGCGCCGGCAGGCTTGCCCTTCTTGTTCGCCACCACTCGTCGGGCGAGCTGCTCGCCGCTCCTCACGGCCGACATTGGAATTGCCATGCTAGACTCCTTCTATAGCGTCGGCGGGGGCCGGCGCTCTCTGCCCGATGTGCGACGCCATGCCGGACGTCGCGCGGTTCGCGGGCGCAGTTCGCCGCAGTCCGCTTTCGGGTGAGTTGAGATGGTTGGGTTGCGGAGGCGTCTTGACGACGCGTAGCGATCGTGGCGTGGACGCACGAAGGGCCGCGGGGCCTCGCCGAGGCGAAGCCCCGTGCTTCATGTTCATCCCTGCTGGCGCAGAGATGGTCTTCTTCTCCCGGACGAAACGTGCGACGGCGCCCGCCAAACTGGCGGGGTGATGCGCGCCATCAGCATCCGGGCTCAGGCGCATGCCTGATATGCAACATCCGTACAGTTCGCGTACAACAGCCATATCGCTCTCGATTGCGCGTAACGCCGGCGCCGGACTTAGGGGGGTACGGCGCCGAACTTAGGGGTATATTGCGCGTTCGTATCGCGCCGATCCGTATCCGTTCCGTGCCGTTCCGTCGCTAGGGGGATAGCGCCTTATGGACTCGCAGGATGGCTCACGGGCCTTCCTGTGTCGCGTGCTACCTGACGTACGCCAGGGCTGTCTGGACTGAGTCCAGCTGACGCGACGCGTAACGAACGAGCAGGGCGTTGGGCCGCCTCGCGGCGAACCCGTTGCATGCTCTCGCGGACTCCGCTTTGCGACAGCGGACGATCGCGTTGGACAGTCACTTGTGACGCCTTTCGCGTGCCGCCGCCCCGGGAGGCTTCTTCGCCATTCCCGCGGACGCGCGTGTTGCCCGGCGTGGGAAGCTGACGCTTGCGCGCCTCGGCCGTGTCGCGCCCTCGCGACTCCAATTGCGGCCGTCCCACCGACGAGCGGTTGAGTGACACCTTGTTAGGCATACGTCCTCCTCAAAGCCGGGCGCCGGCCTCAGGTGACAGATGCGCGGACACTGCGTCGACTAGCTCGGGACGCCGACTGACTCTCCGTTGGATGTCCGCGACCAGCCGTGCGGCATGGTCTGGTGGCATCCTCCGGTGGTCCATCGACTCTCCCGCGCCGACCGTCGCGTGGCGCGCGCGTCTCGCCGTCTCCCGATCCCTGGCGTCCTCCAGCTCATCCTGTCTCGACCGTTGTCGGTCCGCGGTGTCTCCGCGCGACCCACGGCGTATCGCCGTGAGCGTGCTGAACCCGTTGATCCGAGCCTCGGATCGTGACTTGTCGCGCCTGATCCGCGCGACGTCCGGGAAGCTGATGATCATTCCATCGGTCTCCTAGTTGGCTACGCGGTGCGCTTGGATGTGCCGGTCCCAAAGAGGGACAGGATGTTCTGGTTGAGTAGTGCGAGTTGCGCGATCCCAAACACACTCGTCTGTGTGAGGATCTGCGCGCGCACGAGGGCGCTGGCCTCGAAGGCGAGGTCCGCGTCGCGGATCGCCGAGTCGGCGCCCTGCAGGTTAAGTATTTTCGTACCGATATCGGACTGGATCGCTTCGAGGCGGCTTTGCACGGCGCCGACGTTCGATCGCTGGAGCGAGACCGATGTGATCCCGAGGTCCAACGACGTGATGACGGCGGTATTGCCGGTCGTAGCGAGGTTGGTTGACGTAATGCCGCTGATGTATTGGCTCGAGGCCGAATTGGGCAGCGCTATGCCGACCTCATCGTTGGTCCCCGCGCTTCCATCACCGATAAAGAACGTCAGGTTAGAGTTGGCGGCCAGCAGCGACGTTCCGCCAAAGGAGGTAGCAGCGGCGATGCGGTCGATCTCTGATATGAGAGCGTCCGCTTCCGATGCGATCCCACTACGGGTAGTAGCGTCGAGTGTCGTATCCGCTGCCTCAACGGCAAGCTCGTCCAGGGCCGATACGATTGAACTTATCGACTCGAGACCGGATTCGGCCGTTTGCGTCAGAGAGGTGGCGTTCTCGGCGTTGCGGTTGGCTTGACCCAACCCAGCAATCATCGAGCGCAGTTTCTCTGACGTAGCTAGTCCAGCGGGATCGTCGGCCGCGCGGTTAATGCGCAGACCGGTTGACAACCGCTCGACGGAGGTGCCCACCGATTGTGCTGCTCGGTTGAGATTCCCAACGAGCAACCCCGGTAGGTTGGGGTTTATCCGAAACATCTCGTTTCCTCTCCTACCCCGCGCGCATAGGCGCACAAAGGCAGTCAGCCGGACGCAATGACGGCGTCAGGCAGAAAGGGCTAAAGAAACGACTGTTCCGTTCCGATAGAGAATTGTCAGGAGGGGCAAATCAAAACCGCACGGGCTACTAGCGGCTCTAATTACACGTATCTGCATTAAAAGCGCTGCGCTCTAACGCGACGCTTGAGGGGATTATACGCGGGCCGTCTCGGCGGCGCAAGTATTTTCTCACGCAGGCCATCCATGCCTTGGGCTTATTGTGTAGGATGGCAGCCGTTCGAAGACCGGAAACCAGTTTTGTGCTGTCTGGTTCTTGGCCAACTCTATGAACGAAGAGACGTCGGGGGGATGACCGTTTGGTTGTCCCTTCGTCATGTACGT
>Ga0066627_1329174_pt1 | contig 11035 bp, 25 predicted proteins | sample SaaInl4_135m_RNA_FD_62653 | JGI IMG/M metagenome (GOLD analysis project Ga0066627, IMG submission 62653) | Marine microbial communities from expanding oxygen minimum zones in the Saanich Inlet - SI054_135m_RNA (Metagenome Metatranscriptome) | ecosystem: Environmental > Aquatic > Marine >...
GTTTACTAGAGATAAGGGACTTCAGGTTATTGAGTCTCTACCTCGGAGCGTTGCATCAAGGGAGATATGGGGAGTTAGTACCAATAAATATGTTCCAGTATCAATGGTGATGCTTTCACCTAATCACTGGAATGATCGGTCGAGTGGAAATAGGCACTTCTTCTTTCTATTAGATAAGTGTATAAATCCTGAACGTCCAATTGGGTTCTTTAATGAGTTTCTATTACCGGAGCTAACGCAGCATCGAAAAGTATTTGAAGTACTAGGATCTAAGATGAGAGCCGAGAATTCAGATAAGCAGTTGAGTGGGATTGGGTTCTCCTCGACTCAGAGTAATAGTATAGTATGTAAGGTATCTGGAAGTTTTAATAGGGTACTTAAGATTAATATTTAAGGAGATAGAAGATGAATGAAGATAATATATTCGAACAAGCAAGTAGAATGAAGTTAAGGTTTGTAACGTCACGTGGAGAGATCAGTGCTGAGGACTTGTGGGACCTACCACTGACCTCATCACCTGGAGCACTCAGCTTGGACGACCTAGCTAGAGGACTTCATACGAGGATGAAGAATGAGCTGGAGGTTAGCTTCGTGAAGAAGCCACGACCTGAGAGTAGGATACTCGCTTTATCCTTCAATATCGCTAAGCACGTGATTGATACTCTACTAGCAGAGGCTGATGCTAATGAAGAACGTGTAGTGAATGCTTCTAGACGATCTCGAGTTAAGGAGATTATTGCTCAGAAGCAAGATCAGGAGCTTCTTGACCTACCTCTTGAGGAATTGCAGAAGATGGCTGAAGCGTAGAATGTATTAGCTCAGAGGTTAGTCGGTTTTCGCATCATGAGTGGTGACGAAGAGCACTCTTAACTTCTAACCTCTGAGTTATATAAGGAGGAGGATGTATGACCTGGGTAGTCGTAATACGTAGGTAATAGGTGATTATAGGGTAGATTTACCGGATGATGATCCTGATTAGAAAAATATTTTTTCCGCTGTTCAAGCGGGTTGTAGCGGTTCTGATGATAGATTAAGGGTAATTTAGGAAAATGAGGGCGTAAAATTTGACGTAAATTAGGGGTTAGGTGCGCTTCCTTTTTTGAAGGGGTCTTGCAAAAGAGACCTTACGGTACGAAAGGTGAAAAACGTGAACCAAGCGCAAGACAGAAACGGTAAAATGTAAAAGAAAACCAATTGTCTTGTGATCTTTGTTGGTACTATGTACGAGCTTGTATGTAGTACTCACGTTATTGACCGAGGAGGTACAAGTTCACCTACTCCCGTTTACCTGGGAGTTACTACCACACCTACCGCTTGTATCTCCTCCCTTAAAAATCATGTCTAATAAATCATCTAAATCTAATTCATCTAAATCGAAACGTCCTAAATCACCTAAGACTAAAGCTAAGAAGCTAAGTAAGGACGTGGTTCCTACTCGTCGATCTCAGGTAGTTCTTGATAAATCAGTGGACTACTTAGAGTCACGTAAAGAAGTAGAAATGGAACTTGCTCGTGAACTTAGGTCTACTAACGTAGGCATTAAGATCATGTTTGCAGGACTGTCTCGTACGTATGCTGAACGTGTAGCTAAGCTATCTCGAGTGGTAGAATCTATTGAAGATAAGTTGTTTGATCCAGCTTTGATTGAGACATTACGTAATGATCCTGAAGAACTTAAAAGCTTATTGGATTATGCCCAGAATGCACTTAATCATAAAGTAAATTTCATGCAGTATGTAACCAAGTCAATTGATTATACTGAAGTGGAGGCGATGCTTGAAGGTATCTTACGACGGATGAATGAGAAGATAGTTGAACATGGGGATGATCCAAGTACTGCTCATCTAACTACATTACTTGAATCGTATATGATGAAGAAAGACGTACCAGTAATAGCTGATAATCCTACGAATGAGGTATAGTGGACATAAGTCAAGTACCTGGAATTACAAATATAAAGTATCTCAGTGGAGTTGGAACTGTGATGTCTCGAACTACTGAGACTGATAATACTGAACATCATGAGACTTTATGTGTCAAGGATAAGTCACTATATAGCATGGTCACTCCTGAGAATGGTATCGTGGACAAGTACATAGGTGGTGCTGATATTACTACAGATAGTGGATTGCGTGATGCGTTAGAAGATCATGAAAACTGGGTATCATATGATGATGATGAGCTATGTCAGGCAGTACTGCAGGTCAGTATAATGAAGGAGTAGATTGATGTCTAAAAGCTTATTAGAGGAGCTACATGGTGAGATGAAGCTGGTAGGTACTCGAGATGACAACGTACCTCGACCATTTAATTCTGGTCCTTATGAGGTGACTGCTGGTCCTAACGCTATTCACGATCTCAGAATACATGATACAGTTCTAGTAAATAAGAAGGGATGGCATCTAGGTACAGATCAGGTGCTGATATTAGATCGTGGGGTAGTCGAGAAGAATGGGTCCTCCTATATGATAGTGAAGGCTGATGCATTGGATGGTAAGAAGTCCACTGTGATGTTGTCAGAAGAAGAAATGAGATACATTGCTAAGATGTATAAAAAGTTAAGGTAATCAAACAGTAGAATAGGGAGATAGTATTATGGCTAAAGCAGAATTAGGAATGAAAGTTAAACGAGGTGACCTAACCGTAAAGCTCATTGAGCATCAGTTTCCTCCTCATGGTCCTGACAATATAACATACCTGGTATGGGAGCGTCAAGAAGATGCATTGAAGCAGAGACTTTATCCTGGTAGGTGGCTTCAGAATAAAGCTAAGGATGCATTAGCTGATATTGAGAAAGCTGGATTTGAAGTAATCTAAGTCCTATGACAATTGCAGGAGTAATTTATCTGTCGAACTCACTGCTCGTGATCTACTTGATAACAGGTATCGTACTTAAGGGTATGATGGCATTACAGAGTTATCATTTATATAAAAAGCACGAGCATGATGAAGGTGATATGTGGGATACTTATCGGAGTATGACTAAGTCCAATAAGTATCTTGCATTATTATCTATGTTCGGGTATGTGGTGGTACTGACAGGATTAGTTATAGGTTATATATGGTATTGGGTAGTAGTTAATGGGTGGGTAGTAGGTGAGTGACATAGGTCAAGGATTTAAGGCAGAAGCATCATCACGTCTTAAGAAGATACTTAAGGAGCATGGTGATAAAGATTGGACGATCATAGGTGCGGCGTATCATGATCATGGAAAGTTCGAAGAGATCCATCTTCAGGTATTTAGGATGAAGTAGGTAGTGGATGAGTACTGAGATTGAATGGATTGATGATATGTCACAGATTCCACTAGATGGTACGGTGGTACTCGTACATTGGGATAGTCATCCACGAGTAGCGTACTTTAATCCTAGACGTCATGAAGGCGTATTCGAGGCGTGGTCTAATACTGGGTATTATTCACATATGGATTTATGTCTCAGAAGATGGCAGATAGCTAAGTGGGCACCGATAACTTGTAATCTATATCAAAGTATTATTGCTGATCATTACTGTCCAGGATGGGCTAAGAGTAGTAAAGTTGACATAGTTCCGATGAGGTGGTTTGAGAAGTTAATTCAGTGGTGGAGGTACTTTAACGTATTGAGGTAGGTAGTGTATGGAGCAGGTTATTAATGATATCGGTAGGGTAGTCCTCGAAGCAATTGTAGGTGGACTACTGCTAGGTACGTGTCAGTGGATAACCGACCATGATATGCAGCAAGGATTAGTTGAGTTCATAATGTGCTCAGTAGTCCTAGGTGGTGTATCGTGGTTGCTAGGTAATAGAGTACTTAGTTTACTAATAGAGATAGGTCAGGCTGCATAAAGGATTGAAGTGAACTTATTAGAGCAGGTCTGTGAAGAACTTATAGAAGAAGTTACGAGTATTCATGATCCGATTGAACAAGCGAATCACATGTCTACTCAGCAACTGTTAATACTGATCTATATGTCATTTAAGACTATTGCAGTAAGTCAGATGGGTGGACTTAGAGTGAAGGATGGATCTGATGAATTGGATGCGTCTGGTACTACTCACAGTTCATTATGGGATCGTAACGGTCAAGAGTTTCAATTAAGATTGAGTAGTAAGGTTAGTGGTCCAGTATCTTATGAGATCGCATATCTTCTGAAGAAGGGTGGTCGTACGGTAGTTCGATCCTCTTATTCTATGAGTGGTAGTGATAGTCCATTCGATATAGCACAACAGATTATCCGTAAGTTTTAACGTGATAAGGTGGTAGGTATGTCAGTAATAGTTGAGCATCCATTCGATGAGCACGATAACAAACATAGTGGTGAGGTAGTTGATGCTATCACTATCTCCACGTACGTTGAGACACGTATTATTAAAGTACCAGTATGTCCAGAATGTGGTCACAACTTACCTAGGAATTTTGGAGTAGGTAAGGATGGAGGAGATGGTCGTACCTTATGGGATTATAAGTGTAGTCAGTGTAGTAAAGAGATACGACTACCTTGTAGATACCCGTACGTTAAGACTAATTCAGCTAGTCTAGTTGATGAGATTGAGGTTAAGGTGGATGAGTTATGACTTCTAAGAAGTTAGGTCGTGCTGACATAAATATGATAAGGAGTTATTTAAATGAATTTGTTAGAACAATTTGAGGCTGAAATTAATGGATTATATGAAGGGTCGCCTCCGGACTATACGGACGTTCCCTCCGGAGAGTCTAATCGAATGCGTAGTCAGGCTCTTGTAGACTATCTTACGAGTAATGGAATTGAAGGTGTCAGAGCTGGGCAAGGAGGATCTTCTTACGTGCTACTAAAAGCTTCTACAGGTGATCATATAATTCATACTAACATCGTTGCAAAGAAGTTTGTTCCTCACTGGCCTGTGACTAAGAGAGTGGCATATTCAATTAAACTCCAAGGCGATAAACGAAGTGGGTACGACCTTGACGATTATTACTCGAAGGAAGATCTTCTTAAAGAGTTGAAGAGAGTTATAAAGTAAATGGAGATGAAATGAATTTGTTAGAAGAAATTGACCAAGAAGTTGCTATGAATGAGAGTGGACTGAGTAAGTATAACCCACGAGATCGTGAGTTTGACAACTCGCCATCAGTCCGTGGTAGTGGATTTGCGATTGTATTCGACCGAGAAGCTAAAGATCTCCAAGTATTCACTGATGAGTTCTTTGAGATTCCAGAATTCGTAAAGATTACTAATCAATACGATGGATTCGGATCGCAGTCAGTTGCTCGTATCTTAAAGTCCAAAGTAGGGTTACGAGGACGGACTCTTAGCATGATGATAGGACCAGCTTGGACTGTGTTTTTTGACACTCACATAGCTCCACGTGTAGATCTAAGTGCACTAGCTCGAATGTCATAAACGTGAGTAGTATGAAAAAAAAAAAGCGTTACTCTGAGGATATTTTCCTTATTTTGAGAAACTGGTGATGCTGAACGCGTTCCTTAGTGAACCCGGTTTTGTCCGGTCCGTTTAACTAAGGAGTACGAACTGAACCAGAGTCCAACTACGATAGACTGTATAAAGTGTCCAGGGACTGAGACAATGGTAAAATTGTGAGGATAAGATGAATTTATTAGAGACAGTAGCTCAAGAAAAGAAGAATCTAAGTGAAGGTTATAAAGCTGACAAGCTAGCTGAACGAATTCGTAGAGCGATTGCTAAAGAGCTAGCTGGTAGTGTAGATGACCAGATTGACCCAGATTCGTGGCCTGAACAAGGTCGATTCTCAGTTTACTTTGAGAAGTCTGAGTATGTCGTAAAAGTCGATCCTATGTAGATGCTGCGAAAGGGTATGGAGTGAATTTACTAGAAGATATTAGTACAGAAGTAGAACAGATTACAGAGTCAGTCAGGTTTAGAGCACCACGTCCTAATGAGGTTATGAGAAACTATGACTGGGTTACTGACCATGACGTACACGAAATTGTATCGATGGAAACTGGTCAAGATGCATTGATCGGTGCATTGTGGTCGTCTGACGTAGGTGAGAATACTGTAGCAATGGTATTTAAGGATGGTGCATCGTGGTATTATACAGGACGAGACGACTCCGAGCGTAATCTGAAGAGAGTATATCAGTCTCTGAGGGACTTACTTCAGGAGCCTGACTATGAGAAGGATAAGTTTATCCGGAATATGAAGTTACTCAAGTTCGAGTACGTAACTGGATTTTAAGATATTCATGGGGCGGAGCTACTATATACAGGTCATTGTACCGTTTTAGTGGAACTGCTCCACCAAAAATTGAGAGGTAGAAATGAATTTGTTAGAACACATAAATAGTAAGATCACAGAAGAGGGTCATCCAGAAGTACGTCCCATAAAAGATATTATGAGGGATTTCGAGAAGACACTAAAGCACGACCTCTCGAGGATGACTCGTACAGTAATTACAGATATCTTCCTGGACGAGCCTCGTCAACGTACCTGGAATTATATGTACTTCTCGTCACGACTCACTCAGTACGGTATTGAGTTTGATGGTCCAGGAAGTGGTACGTTAGTACCTGGTGATAGTGAGATGATGTTAGTACTAAGGGACGTCAATCAACGAAATAAACCTATTGTACTTCAACGTACGTATGAGAGTGGTGATTCCGCTAGGTTTCATTTAGTACCCATGTTGCGTGCGATAGAGAAGTACGAGAAGCTTACATTTTAAAGGAGTAGCTAGTGAATTTGTTAGAAGAGGTATACAGTGAGGTTAAGAAAGAGCTCCAGGTATGGGGTAGAAATGGTAAGCTCACGTATAGTGACTTTACCCACGACCTCGTTGTATCAGCTGATGGGTCTAGTGGAGTAGAGTCACCTGAGCGTGTAGAGTCTTACAAGTTAGGATTTAAAACTTATGAGGGACTGAAAAATGCTATTGAAAATGGTGAATCTTTTAGTACTCGAACCCCCTCGACTCGTTCAGTTGACCGGAAGGTACCGTCACGTAGGAGACGTCTCATGCATGATACTAAACTCGAGCTGGTAGGTAGTAGGGTAGTTTTTACGAAAGGACTACTAACTGTAACTATTAAATCGTTTGAGTCGATCAGAAGAGCAGTTGAGGACTCACCACGTAAGACGATTTCGGCAGATGTGCATATACGACTTGACGACCTAGTATTTGGACCAGGTAGTGGAGCTCAGAGACGTGGTGGCGTACGTGGTACGTAATAAAGTGAATAGGAGTTTAAATGAATCTACTTGAGTCACTAGATAAAGAAGTATGTCAAAAGTCGACCATTAATGAAGCAGGAGCCAGTCTCAGTAGCTATGCTAAGATTGAGTGGAGAGCCGTAATTGAAGATTTAATTAGAAGGATTGAAAGAAGTAATATGTTAGATCGTATAAATTTAGATCGTTATGGTTTGTCGATAGATCGGACAATGTCAGGTACTCGTGGAGATCACGTTGCTATTGAATTTGAGACAGGATCACCATTAAGACATACGATTGTATGTGGTATACTTACTGATAAAGTCAATGCAATGAACGTAAATACTCGTAAGACAGCTACGGAGCTTATTACACTAACTACACCACTCAGCAAAAGTGCAGATACCATAGTTAAACTAGCTAACAAGGTACAGTAGGTATAGAGTGAATCTACTTGAGTCACTAAATAATGAACTATTTGAGAAGGAGACCTGGAAGAGAAACGTTGCATCCGTCAATGTAGAGGATGCCTACGAGTTCGTCAGTGGTGAATTCTCCAAGAAGGATAAGGATCTAGATAAACTAATACCCCATTTCAGGACTAACTACTCATCCCTACGTACGGGAGTACTCAAAGCACTAGGTATTTCACGAGTTGACATGCCTGTGATCGAGCCTAAGGATATAGGTAAGTTTCAGAAGGATTTAGCTTCTGGTAATATAGATATCTTTAAGCCATATACGTTTGGTAGTCCGTACTTTCCTAAGGACTTACTATCTCGACCTAAAGAGGACGCTACTGGGTTTCTACTCTTAGGTCAGCAGGATGGTAGCTCGAAGGATGATAGAGTACCAGCAGTTATGAAGAAGATGACAGCTGGTGAACTGAAGCCTACGCAGAATCAAATATGGCTGGATAAGGTAACATCAGAGCTACTCAAGTTCGGCGTCCCTGACTCTAGTAGTCCACTTCTAAAGTTGACATTGATTGCATCAAAGGAAGGATACATACTTGATGGTCATCACAGGTTTGCTAGTGCGATGCTAGTTGATCCATCATTAAAGTTTGAGGTACTATTCGTACCACTAGATATTGAAACATTAGTAAAGGTAAGTCGATCCTACGGGAACGCCGTGGGTAATGATCAGAAGGAGCATAAAATGAATTTATTAAATGAGTTAAATAAAGAGATTAGTAGTATTAATGAAGGTCGTGAGACGATAGGGTACGATTCAGCTAGTGGAGAGATTGTCGTTCGAAGTGGTAGTACGGAAGTACTTGTTCGAGGTTATGACGCTGACGCATTTGTAAGGTCCATTAAACGTGAGAGCCCTCATAGTCAAGTAGTTGAAGTTGAATGGAATGGTCGTGGTGGTCGAGGTACTCTAGCTTATGATGATAGTGATTCGATCGTTATATCACATGGTCGACACAGTGCAACAATTTCTGGGTATGACAACCAGTTCATTAATGCAGTTGATCGTGAGCAGGATGGTACATTTCGTGTAACTATTGACATTGTGAAGCATGGGATTGGATTGGTGAGTTAGTATATGAATTTATTAGAGAATATAGGTAAAGAGATTAGTAGTACTAAGAATGAGGATATACGTTCTTTCAAAAGAGATCCTTATACACTTAAGGTAACTAGCAAAGAAATTGCATTGACAAGTATGGGTCGTGGTAATTTCTTCACTCAAGGTAATCTTGATACACAGAAGTTATACAATACTCTCATGAGCGGAGGTACCGTACGTCAGACTGTATTCTGGAGTTTTGATAGTTTCTCACTTGAGGATCCATGGGAAGGTAGTGCTCCACTAGTCATAACACCTGAAGGTAGAATTTCGCTTAGTGATAGTAATGCTGAGATCGATCTAAAGTTCCAGAGTGAATTAGGTCCTGAGGAGTTTGTTAGGCAATTCAATCGTGCAGGTAGTCGTGGTAATTCATCTAGTGGTGTTATGAGTTTAGACGTCTAGGAGTCATAATGACCTTACTTGAGATTATTAACAACGAGATCACTGAGACTAAAACTAATGAGATGGGACCTACTGCAGTTGAGACGTATAATAAGATTAAGAACTTCCCACTACGAGCACTACTCGGGTTCGGTCGCCGCATTGGACTGCCTCAGGAAGTATTACGTCCATTAGGTAGGACGAACGATACGGAGTCCTTAATTGATGAAATCATGGGATTCTTGCATGGCGATGATTGGGAGCGAGCGTTGATGAGAGCACGTGTACTATAACATGAATTTACTAGAACAGATTAATAAGGAGCTCAGCGACTATTATTATACTTCACCAATCAACTGGGACGATCTGCACTTCGACGTGACTAAAGCGCTCAGCAAGTTTGTTGACGTCGATATGGATGATTCAGTTCCTCTAGATAATGGTCTTATAATCTACGTGAACTCAAGGGGTCAAGGTAGAAGCACGTTGTCAATAGGACCAGTAGGTCGAGAGTACGAGATGCTGACGTCATTAAATGGAAGTCACAAGCATATCGATGCAATGAAGATAACTAGGAGGACGACAGTGAAGGATATAACTGGTCGATTCCTTAGTTTCGTATTATCAAGGTAGTATAATATGAATCTACTGGAGAATATAGCTAGTGAGATTAGAGGATGTGATAGTGTTCGATTACGTAGAGTAATGGAACAGTACAAAGCTAGGATTAATAGCTATGAGATAGAGTGGGATGATTCTGAGGAGAAGTACGTTCACCATATCGAACTTAACTCAAGTTGGATATGTCCTGATATGGAGTGCGGTATTATTCGAGAATGGTACGTTACAGATGCTATCAGATTACTTCGATCGACTATACCTCGTGAAGAGTGGGATGCTCGTCCTTAGATAGGAGTACTATAATGAGTTTGTTAGATGAAGTTTCTCGTAAAGCTTAAATAGAGGGTAGGTGGAGAATGATACAGAATATAGTTCCAGGTACAGAAACACCTAATATCAGAGTGGATGACGTAGATCCTACTGAATTATATATTGGAGCTCAGGCTCGAAGTGATAAATCCAAGATATTCATTCGAGTTATGGAGGGTAGTAGTAGTGTCAAGTGGGTTAATGCTACAGATCATACTTTAGATGCAAAGTTTTCAAAGACTGACGTCAAGGAAATTGACCTGGATAAGTATGATATGTTCTGTTCAGTCGATGTAATCGAGTTTAACGAGGAGATTACTCGTAGACTCAAGAAGTTGTATAACGTTGAGTAGTTAAATAGAGGGTAGGTGGCAATATGGGTATGTTCGACACAGTGCACTATAAGTGTCCTGGATGCGGTAGGATGATTGAAGAGCAGACTAAAGCAGGAGACTGCAGGATGAACAACTATCACGAAGGTAGTGTACCAGCGGAGATCGCAGCGAGTGAGATAGGTAGTAAGGTCGACTGTGGATGCGGATGCACCTTACGAGTACATTCAAGTGCTCCAGTCGCTCGAGTTAAGTTGTATCTCGTAGTAGATGGTCCTGAGGTTACTGAGTCTGATGAAGTCGAGTGGGATTAGTATGAGTAAGAAGACGAAGCTACTTGGTGAGGCTCAGAATGCATTTAATGAGTGCGTGCAGAAGCTAGACGAACTAGCTCAGGACTTCCATGACGACAAGAAGCCTATGTATAGACATGAGGCTAGCTACATTGATTACGCACTCCCTATACTTGAACGTAAGATCAATGGCGTACATGGACGATTTAGTGTGATCCGTGGTAGTTTTATGATAGCTCGAGTTATGAAGGACGTTGGACCTCATCACCTCCAGTACCTCTTGAGTGATTGTAGATCACAGTATAGGATGAGTTTGATCGTCAACTGGCATGCTCGTGACAAGATCATAGCCGATATAGATCGTCTTC